>BNJU01003821.1_pt1 | contig 66510 bp, 92 predicted proteins | sample 8539281 | NCBI WGS metagenome assembly BNJU01 (sample SAMD00202456, study PRJDB9452) | human saliva metagenome | isolation source: human saliva | place: Japan
AAAAATATTATTATATTATCTTATACAAAATACTAGACTTGAAAATAAATAAAATATTACAATTATATGTAAAAATAACATTTCGGAGTTAATTTATGGACAAAAAGAACTTTATTTTTACAATTTTGCATTATCTATTGGACTATACTATGTTATACCATTATTATTTATAAAATATTATAATGGTGCTAGTGACAAAGCAGGATTTACTTTAATATTAATGTACACTTTTTTTCTTCTTTTTGCTATTACCTTATTAATATCATATTTTTTTGCGAAAGAAAAATCTATACACCTATATTAAGTATCATAATTTCATTACCGCTACTGTTAATATTTAATACAAGTGCTATAGTTGTCATAATAATAATTGTTGTATTTTCATTTATCTCATATTTAATATCTGGTCTATTTGCATAGAAGTTTGGAGGTTTTTATATGACAATACTAAAAAGGAATAACTTTGTAGCAACACTTATTTATGTTTTTATTTTACTTCTCGCCAATACTAGCTAATCCATTTGCCTATTTAAACATAATGGAAGCTGCTGTATTAGCACTATTAGTTTATGGGTGTTCTTACTTACATTATATTTACTTTTATACTGCAAAAAGTAAATTATCAATTCAAACAAAAAAATACAATTATTACTATTATTGTCTTACTTATTGCAGCAATGATTTATTTTTGATTTTATTAAGTTCCCTGTAATTTTTCAATATTATAATCAATAGATATCTTGCGATTATTCTATTAGTTTTATTACTCGGATCATTAATATTTTTTTGCTAGAAAAAAATTAAAAAGCTCGTTTGTATTTCTTCTATTATTTAGCCCACAAATTATACAAGGAATATTAATGAGGACTTCATATAGTGCCACTATATTTTATGTTAACAATCCTAATTTTTAATATATATATAATATTAGCCATTCTATTTGGATACTATGTATATAATGGTAGAAAAAAATAAATAATTATAAAAGATTTAGTAATAATTGAAAACTCTTACTAAATCTTTTTTTATTTTATCTATTTTTTTGATATAATAATAATTACAAATAATATATGGGGAGAATAAATTTATGATAGATAAAGACAATATATGGGCTCTTTGGGCTATTATCATTTTTATAGCTACACTTAGTATTTATTTAGAAGGAAAATATAAGTGGGCCGCTAAAGTAAGTGGTGCTATAATTGGACTTGTAATAGCTGCAACACTTAGTAATCTTAAAGTTATCCCACTCGAATCACCGGTTTATGATAGTATTTGGGGATATGTTGTTCCTGTAGCTGTTGCCATGCTTCTTTTCCAATGCGACCTTAGAAAGATTTGGCAAGATAGTGGAAGAATGACTATTATTTTTCTTATAAGTTCTGTTGGAACAATCATAGGTGCTGCTGTAGGTTACTTAGCATTACACAACTTTATACCAGTTTTAAACAAAATAGCTGGAATGATGACAGGATCATATATAGGTGGTGGCGTGAATTTTGTTGCAGTCTCTTCAGCATTTGAAGTCCCTGGAGATTTAATATCTGCTGCAACAGTCAGCGATAATTTACTTATGGTATTATATTTCTTCGTATTAATATTAATTCCTAACATAACTTTCTTTTAAAAAGTATTTTTAAGACTTCATATTCTAATGACGTAGAAATCAAAAGAACAAAGTAGTTCTTCAAAAAAACCACAGTAGGCGTTACTGATATTGCATTTACTTTTTGCTACAGCAGTAGTTATAGTAGCAATCAGTTTTACTCTTTCTAAATATTTAGGCAATTTAGGAGACTCATCTTTAATTACATTTATTTCAAATAAATATTTACTAGTAACTACATTAACTGTTGGATTTGCTTCAATCTTTCCAAAATATTTTAATTCATTTAATGGAGCAAACGAAATAGGTACATTCTTAATATACATTTTCTTTGTTGTTATAGGAATACCTGCTTCTATCGAAGCAATTATTGAAAAGTCACCTTTATTACTTCTATTTTGTGGAATTATGGTATTAATTAATATGCTTGTAACATTTATTGCGGCAAAAATATTTGGTTTCACCTTAGAAGAAGCTATTCTTGCATCAAATGCAAATATTGGTGGTCCAACCACTGCAGCTGCGATGGCTATTTCTAAAGGATGGCAAAAACTAGTAGCACCAAGTATGTTAGTTGGAACACTAGGTTATATTATAGGTACTTATATAGGAATACTAATCGGACAGTATCTAGGATAAAATAAATAGACCTAAAACATTAAGTTTTAGGGTCTATTATTCTAATATTCATTTTCTTCTAAGTTGTACAATAATTCATATAGTGCTTTCGCATCTAGTTTTTCTTTTTCTTCTTTTCCTATATCTCTAACTAACTCTCCTCTATGAAGTACAATTATTCTATTTCCATATTTCACAGCATCTTGAATATTATGGGTAATCATAAGAGCAGTTAAGTTTTTTTCTTCGATCTTTTCTCTAGTTAACTCCATTATTTTCTTTTGAGTTTTTGGATCTAGTGCAGCCGTATGTTCATCAAGAAGTAATAGTTTTGGTGTTGTCATAGTAGCCATTAGTAACGCTATAGCTTGACGTTGTCCACCAGATAATAATCCCATCTCACTATCTAATCTATCTTCTAAACCTAAGTCTAATGTTGATAATAATTCTTTAAATAACTTTCTATCTTCTTTAGTAGTTCCTATTTTAAAACCTCTAGTTTTACCTCGTCTAAGAGCTAAAGACATGTTTTGAGCAACTGTCATACGAGGAGCTGTTCCATCTAAAGGATTTTGAAATACTCTACTAATAAATGCTGCCCTTTTATGCTCAACAATATTACTTACATCCTTACCTTCAATAAGAATCTCACCAGAGTCGACTGAGAAAGAACCTGCAATAGCATTTAAAAATGTTGATTTCCCTGCTCCATTTCCTCCTAAAATAGTAATAAAGTCTCCATCATTTATTTCTAAACTTATATTTTTTAGAGCATGTTGCTCTCTTATTGTACCAGGAAAGAACGTTTTATCTATTTTATTAATTTTTATAAATGACATCTCTATACATCCTTTCTCTTAGCTTTTAATTTTAACTGTGGTAATGTAAGGAATAGTGCAATAACTAAAGCAGAAACTAATTTAAAATCATTAGCTCCTATTATATTTAATTTTAATACCCCTACAAGTAATAATCTATATATAATTGCACCAAATATTACACACGCTAATCTCGTTGTAAAGCTAACATCCTTAAACACAACTTCACCTATAATAATCGCTGCAAGAGCAACTACAATAACTCCAATACCACTATTTACATCAGAATATCCATTGTTCTGTGCAAGAATTGCTCCAGCTAGTGAAATAATTCCATTTGCAAGCATAAGCCCTAAAATAGTCATTGTTTTTGTAGATATTCCTAATGCTGTTGCCATTTTCTCATTATCACCTGTAGCTATTAAACTTTGTCCTAATTCTGTTGCAAAAAATAATGACATTGCCCCAATAATTAGACATGATAGAATAAATCCTACAAGAACTGTATCATAATGAGTTGGTAGATTTAAATTCTGTAATTTACTAAAGATAGTCTCTTTATTTATTAAACTTAAATTTGGTCTACCCATTATTCTTAAATTTACTGATAGTAATGCAGTCATTGTTAAAATTCCTGCTAATAAACTTGGTATTTTTACACACTGTAATTAAAAAAACCTGTTACTAATCCTGCAATCATACCTGCTAATATTGAAATCAACGTTGCTATTATTGGATTAATACCATTATGAATACAAATAACACAAACTGCTGCCCCTAAAGGATACGCTCCTTCAGTTGTCATATCAGCTATATTTAAAACTCTAAAACTTATAAATAATCCAAGCGACAATATTCCCCAAAGCATACCTTGAGAAATCGCTGAAATAATTAAATCCATCCTCTACCTCTTTAATATTTATTTAACATTTTTTTATAATATAGACTCATTACACCTAATTATTTTTGGAGAGTAAGTTTTTTTCAAAACTTTCTCTCCAAATATCATAACAAATTAACTATTTTTTTATCTACAACTTTTGCTTTTTCTTTAACTTCATTTGGAATTTCTATTCCTAATTGTTTTGCTTTAGCTTCATTTAAGTAAATAACACCTTCATTAGCAAGTACTATTGGCATATTTTTAGTATCTTCACCTTTTAATACTTTTGCTACTACTTTTGCTGTTTCAACACCTATTTGATATTGGTCAACACCAATTCCTAATACCCCACCATCTGCTACCATTGTATCTGCTGAAGGGAATACTGGAATTTTTTTAGCATCAGTAACTTTTACAACTGTTGACATTGCACTTGCTATTGTATTATCGATTGGTACGAAAATCGCATCTGTTTCTGAAGCAAGGCTTTCTGTTACTTGTTGAATATCATTTGTATTTGCAATACTAGATACTTTAACTTCTAATCCCAATTCTTTAGCTAGTTTTTCAGCTTCTTGTGCTTGTTTTACTGAATTATCCTCACTTGCTGTATATAAGATACCCACTTTTTTTCATTTTAGGTAATACTTTTTTTCATAATTTCTAATTGTTGTTTTATTGGAGTTCTATCACTTACACCAGTAATATTATTTCCAGGTTTATCTTCTGATTTTATAAGTCCTGCTTCAACTGGATAAGTAATACCTGCCATTATAATAGGTTTATCTTTTGTTGCGTTTGATAATGATAAAGTTGCTGGTGTTGTTATACCTACCAATATATCATTGTTATCAGTAACTAACTTTTGCCCCATACTTGCTAGGTTACTTTGGTCACCTTGAGCATTTTGAAGATCTATTTTTAAGTTTTCTCCTACTTTATATCCTTCTTTAGCAAGTCCATCCTCTAAACCTTTATAAATCTGATCTAATGCTGGATGACTTAATAATTGAAGAACTCCTACTTTTACCTCTTTATTTTGTGTTTTATTAGTATCTTCTCCTTTATTGCTTGAATATACTCCATAACCTAAAACACATACTAATAATAATGCGAATGCTATAAAAAAATTTTATTTAATTTCATTTTCCTATCTCCTTTTTTTGTTAATAATAAAAATTTTAATATTTTTTTAAGAAGCGTATCCATATAAAAAGACCACTAGTTACTATCTAGTGGTCTTTACATCCTATAAAATATAAAACAAAAACCACCTAGATAACTCTATGTGGTCTTAATTATATCATCACAAATAATCCACATAGATACTAACTTCTCACTGAGAGTCGTATCTATGCTTTTATAATAAAGAAACAAGATCGACTCTGTATCTAGTGGCTTTGCCAACGAATATTTAGTTGTAATATGTCAACACGATACAGTTTCATAAATCTTTTTTTCTCCTTACTTTTTAATTCTTGACTACATTATAACAACAGTTTTTTTATTGTCAATATATTTATTGAATTTAATTGAAAAATTCTGAAAATTCTAAATCACTTTATTTAAATATCTTGTTTTTATCTATTTATACAATTCATATTATTTTTTTATAAATTTTTTTAAAAAAATATTAATTAGATTTTATATGAATTTTTTTGAACAATATACTTTCTTAAATATGCTCTTGCTACTATATTAATACTATTGAAAATAATTCGTTTTCATTTACATAACTTGGCATATAAGGTGTATTACTCATCTAAAAATCAGAACGAAAATCGTTGATTTATCAAGCTTTTATAATTAGTGTTGTTTTTTTAATCTAAATAATGTAAATAAAATTTAATATCTATCATTTTTTTGAAAAATTTTTTTCCCTATTGCAAAAACTATTTTTCATAGGAGTATTATAGATATTATGTGATTTTTTTAAACTATATTTTTAACTAGGAGAACTTTTAATGGATAGTCAGATAAATATTCAAAAAGAAAAAAATTATTCAACACAGGCTTTATAACAATAACAACAATTAACTTTATTGTATTTTTTTAATATATTACTGTTTTCGTAGTAATTACCGCTAAATTTGCAACATCTGAACTTGGTGCTAGTCCAGCTCAAGCCGGATTTGCTGCAGGTATTTATATTATTGGTACACTAATTGCCCGTCTTTATATCGGTAAAAAATTGGAACTAATCGGACGTAAACAAATGTTACGATTTGGTGCTATTATTTATTTAATAACTACAATTGCTTACCTTATTTCAACTAATATTATTATTTTAGATACTGTTAGATTCCTTAATGGATTTTGCATACGGTACTATTTCTACAGCGACTAACGCTATTGTAACAGCATATATTCCTAAAATCACGCAACGGTGAAGGAATTAACTATTATGGTCTAAGCACAAGTTTAGCAGCTGCAATAGGTCCATTTATTGGGATATTATTATTACCAATTGTTGGTTTTAAATCAGTAATCATTCTTGCAATTGTTTTATCAGTATTAGTAACTGTAGCTTGTTATTTATTCCCTGTTCAAAATATTGAACTAACTGATGATCACAAAAAAATTACTTAATAGCTGGTCATTAAATACTTTCATAGAATATAAAGTATTATTTATTTCTATTGTAGCATTCCTTATTGGTCTATCTTACTCAAGTGTACTTGGATTTTTATCAATATATGCAGATAACTTAGGACTTTCTACTGCAGGAGCATTCTTCTTTGTAGTATATGCCTTAATCATAACTTTCACTAGACCATTTGCAGGACAAATTTTTGATGCAAAAGGAGAAAATGCCGTTATGTATCCAAGTTTTATTTTTCTTGCAATTGGATTATTAACACTAAGTTATACTACTACTAGCTTTATGTTATTATTATCTGGTGCATTAATTGGTCTTGGTTACGGAACATTTATGTCAAATGGACAAGCTGTGTGCTTAAAACTTGTTGAACCTTCTAAAGTAAGTATTGCACTTTCAACTTACTTTATTGGATTAGATTTAGGTCTTGGTTTTGGGCCTTATGCATTAGGTACTGTTCATTCATTCTTATCATACAGTGGTATTTATATACTTTGTGCAGCACTAACTGTAGCAGTAGCCATTCTGTACGCTATTTTCTACAAAGGAAAAGATGCTAAAGCCATAAATTAATAAAAACGAAAAGTACAAAGGTAATTTCCTTTGTACTTTTATTTTACTTCTGGATAGCGTTTCGCTACGTCTTCTAATTTTTCTTTTATTAATTCTTTTGGATCAATATCCATATGATAACACATGGCTAACGAGTATATAAGTATATCTGCTATTTCATAACTTACTTCTTTTCTATTATAATCATTTTCATTCCATTGAAAATGTTCTAGTAGTTCAGCTGCTTCAATAATTATACTTTTTGCTAAATTACCTTCGCTATCATATTTATTCCAATCTCTTTTTTTCTAAAACTAGTAATAATTTCTTTAACTTCTTCCATAAAAAAATTCCTTTAAATCAAATCATTATTTTTCAAATTATTATATAAATTATAAAAATTCTCTTAAAGATAGAGTTTCACTTCTTCTTGTCGAATCTATTTCACTATCTAAAACAAGAATTCTGAAGATCTTGTTTTTTTATCCTTACCGTAACTTGAAATTAAATTATTCAACAATGTTTTTCTACGTTGAACAAAGCAAGAACGAACAAATTTAAAAGAATTTACTATCTGCTTCAAACTCTTTTTCATCTTTTGTCATTATTTTTAACTACTGCACTTTCTACATTAGGTGCTGGCACAAATACTTTTTTTAGGTACTGTAAATAAATATTCCACATTTGTATAGTAGTTTAAAAAGTATTGTCAATGAATTATAGTCTTTTGTTCCTACTTTTTGCATTTAATCTATTAGCTACTTCACGCTGCATCATTACTACATATCCATCTATTCTTTTTAGTATTTTCAATTAAATGAGTTAATATTGGTGTAGTAATATAGTATGGTAAATTCGCAACTACCATAATTTTCTCACAGTCAGACATCTTCTCTTCAATTATTTTATCAACATCTACTTTTAAAATATCGTTGTTTATTATTTCTACATTTGAATAATCAGCTAGTGTCTCAGACAAAATCGGTAATAATCTTCCATCTATTTCAAACGAAATTACTCTTTTTGCTCTTTTGGCTACAGCTTCTGTTAACGAACCTATACCTGGACCAATTTCAATTACTCCAACCTTATCGTTAATTCCTGCACCATCTACTATTCTATTTAATATATTTGCATCTATTAAGAAATTTTTGTCCTAAACTCTTTTTAAATGTAAAACCATGTTTCTTTAGAATCTCAAAAGTTTTCTTTGGTGTTCCTATCATTTATTTTTGTCCTTTACTTATTTTTTTCATTTCATTAATTAATCTATCTTTAGATATATTATACATATTCAACTTATTTAAGAGTTGCTTAGCATTGGTATATCCTATATTGATTCTTTCACATAACTGCTCTCTCAACATTTTTGATGTAGCACCACCTACTAAACCTAACTCTATTAATAATTCATTTGTAATATCATTTTTTGACTTCATCCATAGGTGTATAATGATTTTTTTATTGCAGCAATTATATCCTCTTTACTTGCTGCTTCAATTCCTATTTTTCCTTTACTATCCACTGCTTTTTTTATTAGAAATATAAGCATGTTTAGCTGTTGGTATATTTTTTTCTATAATATTTCTAATCCTTTTACCTGCGTAATCAGGATCAGTTAGTACTATTAATCCACGTGTTTTTCTCCAAGAAAATTAATCTTTCTATTTTTCTTCTTAGTTAGAGCAGAACCATTAGTTTCAAAAAGTATCACAATCAATAGCTTCCTTCACTCTATTTGTATCGTCTCTTCCCTCTACTACTATAATCTCTTTTATCTTCATCTTTTTATCCTTTAAAATTTCCATCAGTATATTATATCATATTTAATCTATTTTTTTGCTTATTTTTTTAAATATCACTAAGATCATACCAAAACTTTTTTTAAACAGTCTCAACTAAAAATAAAAAAATCTCGTAGAATACATATAGTCTACGAGATTTTTTTATTAGTGAATATCTTTTTTTCTTAAAGTTACCACCACTTACTTCACTAACTGTACCGATAGATAAGAATGCACCTCTATCGTTTTTTTAAAGACAATTTTTCTTAAGCTTAGACTCCTCTATACGAGTAATTACACAAAAATATAATTTTTGTTTCATGTCCTGTGTAACCACCTTCTCCATGAAGAAGTGTAACTCCACGTCCTAGTCTATCCTGAATTTCTTGACTTATAACTTGATAATTACTACTTATAATCATTACCGATTTAGAATCATTAAGTCCTTCAATTACAATATCCATTACTTTTGATGCAATGAAATAACTGATCATTGAATAAAGTGCTGCTTCCCATGAGAAAACAAAGCCAGAAGCAATAAATATTATTACATTTATTCCTAATACCATCTCACCTACTGATATAGGTAATTTTTTTGTAGCATATATTGAGAACATTTCACTACCATCTAAGGTACCACCATTTCTAATAACAAGCCCTACTCCAATACCAAGTATTATTCCCCCAAAGACACACGCTAAAAATGGGTCTGTTATTAACGGAGGAAACTTATGTAAATATGATGTAGCTACAGATAGTACGATAATTCCAAATACTGAAGCTACTGAAAATCCTTTCCCTATCTGTTTATAACCTAAAAATAAAAATGGAATATTAAATAGAAATATAAATACCCCTAGTGGCAATCCAATGTAATGACGAGCAATAATTGATACACCTATTACTCCTCCATCCAATATATTATTTGGAATTAGGAAAAAAATTCTAATCCTGCTGCAAAAAAATAAGCGATCCTATTATAATACTTATGTATTTTTTCGAAAATTCTATTGTATTCTCCATACAATCCCCTTTCGTTTATTAATTTCTTTTTTGACAAACTGGACAATAATGACTCGATCTGCCTTTGATATTAATATTTTCAACATCATGTCCAAGTGGACATTTCTTCTTACCATATATTTGATGGAAATTCTGCATATTACCTTCGCCTCCATCAGCATGTACATAATCAGATATAGTAGAGCCTCCCTCCTTTATAGCCCATTCTAATATAAAAACTAACTCATCAAATAAATCTTCTTTTTCCTTTAGTGTCAATTCACAAGGTTTAGTTAGTGGATGAATTCTTTTTCTATATAGAACTTCACAGTCATATATATTTCCACATCCACAAAATACATTTCCATCTAATAATAGTGCCTTAATAGATTGATCTTTATATTTTTTTCTCTAATAATTTATCTAAAAAAAATACTGTTTAGCTTTTTTTCAAATGGTTCTGGGGCTAAATTCACAAATGGTTTGAATTCATCAATTTTTCTCAACATACCTTAATTCACCAAAGCGTCTAATATCGCTAAAGACTAGCTTTTCGTTAGTATCTAATTCAAATATTACATGTCTATGTTTATAATAATTTTTTTATTTGTAATTTCAGCTATGTCATTTACCAAGAAAAAAATGCTCCTGTCATACCAAAATGAGTAATAATATATCCCTTATTCAAAGTTAAATATAAATACTTACCTCGTCTAGACAATTCTTTAATTTTTTTACCTACTACATTATTCGAAAAAAATCAATGAGACTTTGTTTAACTATTGGCATTTTATTTAAATCATGTCCTCTTTTCCACTGTATTCGAAAAAAAGTAACACTTAAAAATTTTTTTATTTTTTTCAAACTATCTTCTAAACCTAGTTTTATATTTTTCAACCTCAGGTAATTCTGGCATAATAAGCTCCTATATATCAATATTACTACTTTTTATTTTAATATATAGACTAAATTTTTATCAAAGATTTTTCCCTTAAAATTAAATTTTTTTATGGTAATACAGAATAAATTGTAGTATAATAAGAAAATCAAATGTAAAATTATTAAAGAGGTTATTTCAAAAAAATGGATGAAAGAATATCACGAAGAGATAGAAAAAGACAAGAACAAGAACAACAAAGAAAGAAAAAAAGGAAAATTAAAACCTATAATTATTTCTATAATTACTATAATTTTATTAGCAACAGGAGCATTTGCATTATATACAATATATAATTTCAACAACTCTGCCAATAAAGGTTATAAAAAAGTAGATTATCTTGCAGAAGTTGATCCAAACTTCAATAAGTTTTCTATTCTTATGCTAGGTATTGATGAAAATGATTCACGTGCTGCTGAGGGACAAACACGAGAAAATAGTAGAACCGATTCGATGATTCTTGCAACAGTAAATAAACAAAAAAATCGTATGGATATGGTTAGTATACCTCGTGACTCACTTACGTTAATGCGTAAAAAAGAAGATGAAGGTGATAATAGTGCATATTTCTTTGATAAAATTACTCATGCCCATGCTTACAATGATGTAAAAGGTACTGTTAATGCTGTAGAAAATCTACTAGATACACCTATTAACTTCTACGTAATGATTAATTTTAAAGCCTTTGAACAAGCTGTCGATTCTTTTGGTGGAATTGATCTTTATGTTCCATTTGATATGGATGAACAAAATGCTAATGGAGAAATGAATACTATTAAATTAACTAAAGGTTGGCATACACTTAACGGAGAACAGGCGCTTGCTTTCGTACGTAGTAGATATTATGATAGCGATATTGAGCGAGGTCAACGACAACTACAAGCTATTCATGCATTAATTGATAAAGCTAAAAGTTTAAATGCACTAACTAAAAATTAATGAAGTTATAAATATTGCTGGAGATAATACAGAACACAACCTTACTTCAACACAAATCGCTTCTGCGATTAAAATGTTTATCAACAACGATATGAAAATTGTTTCTCATAGAATAGATGGTTACAATGTAATGCATAACGGCGTATACTATTATTATCCAAAACCAAGCTCTCTACTTTATACGTCATCTGCTTTACGAAATAACTTAGATTTAGAATTACCTAAAGCTACTGACTTACTGAATATTTACTATCAAAATCATATTCAAATCTTAGAAAAAGAATATAAAGATTAAAAATCTACTTCCTAGACGTCAGTATGGCTTATCTTCATTAGTTCACTTTGATTCAGATGATCAACTAACTAATCTTCCTGATAGACTCTCTGAATCAGATCTAAATAATGATCCAACAGTAAGTAATGAAAATAGACCAGACGGTAATGATAACAACAATAAAAAAATAATTAAAAAAACAAGAACTTAGAGATAAAAATTTCTCTAAGTTCTTTTTCTTTTCTCCTAATTAAGTTTACTTACTTATTGACTTTTTCCATAACCTATATAATAATTATTAATACATGTTAAATTTTTCAAATTTTTTTAAGGAGAGTATATGGCAAAAGAATTTTTATTACAATTAAAGAAGATTCTTATGATGAATTTGTAGAAAAAAATCTACTTTTTATTACTCATCTTATTAGAATTAATAGCGAAGAAGAAGCTCGAGACTTTATACAAAAAAATGAAGAAGAAACACTACGATGCGACTCATGTTTGTTCTTGTTATGTTGTAGGAGACAATAATGAAATAACTAGAGCAAATGATGATGGTGAACCTAGTGGTACTGCAGGAGCGCCTATGCTTGATGTTCTTGTTAAAAATAATATAAAAAAATGTCTGTGCTACTGTTATACGTTATTATGGTGGTACAAAAATTAGGAACAGGTGGGCTAGTACGTGCTTATGGCGGTGGAGTTATTAATGCATTAAAGAATGCTACATTAGTCGAAAGAAAAGATGCTTTTTGAAATAAAGTTAGAAATAGATTATAGTTTAAACGGTAAAAATAGAATATGAAATAGATAAAACTAATTTTATTGTTAATAATATTGATTATACTGATAAACTTATATATACAATATATGTAATGCAGGAAGACTATAGTAATTTTGAAACGTGGATTGCAAACCTAACTAATGGTCAATTTAAGATTATTTCTTCTCGTGAAAAAAACAACTTGAGTTTGATATTCAGTAAAAAAAGTGAACAAGTTACGTAACTTGATCACTTTTTTTATTTTTATAATGAACTAATATGCTTTATTAGTTCCTCTTTTGTATTTTTCTACTATTGCTTGTTTATCATTATGAACTAAGTCTAATCCTTGAGAACGAATAATTTTAACTTTATCAATTCCTATTACACTAAAGACTCCCCTAACATACTGAACAGCAAAATCTAAATTTACATATTGAATATGGCTATCAAATTCTCCACCGCTAGTTATAACAAAAAGTAACTTGTTTATTTGTATTATCCAAACCTACCATTGTTTCTATTTCACACTTAAATGTTTCATTAACAATAACAATATTATCTATAAAATCTTTAAACTTTTGAAACAACATTAAAAATTATGCAATGGCATATAAATAAATACACAATCAGACTTTTTCCAAATATTAAGTAGTTCTTCTTGCCTTGTCTTATCAGCTTCTTCCTGCTTAGTTAATTCTTTATCATCATAATTAAACATATGTTTGTCCATTACAGGAATATAACATTTAGGATCATATAGATTTAATGTTGTAATATTATTATATCTTTTCCTTAACTCTTCTTCCCCTAATTCTGCTAATAGATTTGAAATTCTATTTTTTTATTATCATAATCTGGATGGGCTAAAATCTGTAATATCTTCATTATCTTCTCCTTATTTTTCAGTAAAATAAAGTTTCTTAAAAAAACTTCCTAACACATTACTAATGTTAGAAAGTTTTTTTATTAACTATTTAAATTCATCATATAGTGTATTTATAGTTTTTTTCATAATCTCTATTGTGCACACCAACAATGATATTTATTTCATCATTTGTTTGTGAAATCAACGCTATATTAACACCTACTTTTCCTAGGGCACCAAATAATCTTGCAGAAACACCTAAAGTATTCTTCATAGCTTCACCTACTGTAGCGATAAGAGCTATTTCATTTGTAACATTTATTTCATCAGCACCAATTTCTTCTTTAATTTTGGCAACAAGCTCATGGATAAACGGTCTTACATTATTAGTTTCCACAACTACAGAGAACGAATCAATACCACTAGGGATATGTTCAATACTCACATTAAATGTTGCAAAGATTTTTAGCGCTTTAGCTATTAATCCAACTTCGTTTGCCATATGACGTTTTTTTATTGTAATAATAGAAAAATCTTTCTTACCTGCTATTCCAGTTACAATCTGATCTGAACTAGCACATTTTTTATCACTAATTATAGTTCCTTCAGCAGTTGGGTTATTAGTATTACGTATTTGAATTGGGATATCTTTATCACGAACAGGGAAAATGGCTTCTTCGTGTAATACACTAGCTCCCATATAAGATAATTCTCGTAATTCTGTATAGCTAATTACTTTTATCTCACGAGGATTATTAATAATACGAGGATCAGCCATTAATATTCCTGAAACATCTGTCCAGTTTTCATAAACACTTGCATCAGCTATATTCGCTACAATTGCTCCACTAACATCTCCACCACCACGTGTCATAATTTTAACTTCACCTGTTGGACGACTTCCATAAAAGCCTGGAATTATTAATCTATCATGTTCTTTTAATAATATTATCAAATGCATTTTGTGTTTTTTTAAATAATCTATTTTCTCCATTATAATTATAGAAAATTAAATCTTTTGCATCTACAAAAGTGATATCCTAAATATTCTGCCATTAATAAACCAGTTAGATACTCCCCACGACTTACTAAGTATTCTTCATCTATACCTTTTTTTATCTCACTTTTTAATTTAGCAAGCTCACCTTCAATATCATAATTTAACCCTCAATTCATTTTTTTATATTAATGAATTTGTCTTCAATCATCTTAAAGATATTATCAAAATTAATATTATACTTAATGTGTGCATAACAAAGATACAGTAAATCCGTAACTTTATTATCATCTTTATCTGCTTTTACCTACAGCACTAACTACAACAAAACGTCTTGAATCATCAAGCTCAACTATATTTTTTTAACTTTTTCTAAATTGTTCAGCACTCGCTACTGAACTACCACCAAACTTAGCTACTCTAACCATTATTTGTCCTCTTCCATAATTATTTTTTTACTTAGTTATATATTACATCTAATATGAAAAATATTTCAATGCATTTTCAAAAATTATTACCAATATTAATGGAATTTAGCCACTAAATACTTATCATCTTTTGCTTCTAATTCTTTAGTTAACTCTCTTAATTGAATTAATGAAATTTCTTTAGTTTTAATGTAAAACTCATTTTCATATTTTTCAATAGATTCAATTAATTCTCCTGCTAGTTCAGAAGATGAGCGAAGTAAATATTTCTTACTAGTTAATTCATTTGATTGAACTAATTCATTTTTTTATTACTACATCTTTTCTTGGAATATTTGAGTATATATCTACTATGTCTTGAACTATCGCATTACCTGTTGGTAATTTTCCAGCTCCCTTGTCCATAAAACTTAAGTTCTCCAATAAATGAACCATCTAAAGTAATTATATTATTATTTAATTCAACAGCTGCTTCTTGTGAACCTTTATCAAAAATAGATAACATTACTGAAGTTTCATACTTACCATCCGCAACATTAGTTTCACCAATATATTTCACAGCGTAATCATATTTTTTCAAGTAATCAATATCATTTTTTGTTATATTTCTCATAGAATATGTTGGGAAGTTTGGCTCAATATGAATATCAAACGCTAAAGCATTACTTAATATTATTTTATTAATAACATCTCCGCCATCAATATCAGCACTTGGATCCGCTTCTGCATATCCTAAATCTTGAGCTGTTCTTAAAGTAGAATCAAATTCTTGTTCATTTCTATACATATTGTCTAAGATATAATTACTAGTTCCATTAAATATTCCATATACTCTGTTAATCTCATCAACACGTCTAGTTCTTTCTAAATTAACTAACCATGGAATACCACCACCAACACTAGCTTCAAAAATAAACTTAACTTTGTTTTCCTTAGCTAACGCAACAAATTCGTCTAAATACTTTGCAGCAACAGCCTTATTAGCAGTAACAACATGTTTTCCAGATTCTAAGCTTTTTTTGATAAATTCATATGCAGGATTTAATCCTCCTAAACACTCAACTACTACTGATATTTCATCATCATTAATAATTTCATTTATATCATCAGTAGCAAGGTGCATTTTGTCACGACTTCTAGCAAAAAAACACTTTTTTACTTCTATATTCTTTAATTCTTCACTCTTACCATTTGTAATAATCTCATAAACTCCACTTCCAACAGTTCCGTATCCCAAAATTGCTACTTTCATACACTTTTCTCCTATCATTTTTTTATTTTTTTAAGTATGTTTTAATAATTTATATATTTCTTGTTTTTCAACTATATTTATCATAATTTTTTTGAAAAAAAGTAGTTTTTTTAATTTACACTGTTTTTTTACAGCAAATTTTTGTTGTAAAATTATAGTTGTATAATTTTTTTATGTTCTTTTTTGTAAAAAAACACTTGTATTTTTTTATAGAGAACATTGTATCATATATACAACGATAAAAGCAAGGAGATTTTTACATGATTTACGAAAGTACACGTGATATAAATAGAAAAAAATAAATCCGAGTGAAGCTATTCTTCAAGGTTTAAGTGAAGAAGGTGGGCTTTTTCGTCTTAAGAGATTTAGGAAAAAAATAAATTAGATTTAAAAAAATTTAGTTGGGAAAAAAATTATTATGAAGTTGCAGAAGAAGTATTAAAACTATTCGTTGATTTTTAGTGAACAAGAAATTAAAGCATGTGTTGAAAAATGCATATAAAGGAAATTCTCTAATGAGAAAATCACTCCCCTTGTTGAGCTTAACGATAGCTATGTTCTAGAATTATTTAATGGACCTACTAGTGCTTTTAAAGATGTGGGACTTTCACTACTACCGCAACTTACAAAAACAGCACTGACAAAAGTAAATGATAAAAATGATATTTTAATTTTAACAGCTACTAGTGGTGATACTGGAAAAGCTGCATTAGAAGGATTCAAAGATGTTGATAGAACAAAAATAATGGTATTTTATCCAAATGATGGTGTAAGTACCGTTCAGAAAACTCAAATGCAAACTCAAGAAGGAAAAAATACAAAAGTATGTGCAATACATGGTAACTTTGATGATGCTCAAAGTGGAATTAAAGAATTATTTGTTGATGAAGAGTTTAAAAAAGAATTACTTTCTAAAAATATTAAGTTATCAAGTGCTAACTCTATAAATATTGGACGATTAATTCCTCAAGTAGTTTATTACGTAGTTTCATATTTAGAATTAGTAACTACTGATAAAAATTAAATTAGGAGATAAAGTAAATTTCGTTGTACCTACTGGTAACTTTGGAAATATTCTAGCAGGTTACTACGCTGAACAAATTGGTCTGCCAGTTAACAAAGCTTATCTGTGCTAGTAACAATAACAATGTTTTTATATGATTTCTTACAAACTGGTGTATATGATAAAAATAGAGATTTTTCTAAAAACTGTTTCTCCTAGTATGGATATTCTTATCTCTAGTAATTTAGAAAGATTACTATACTATGTAAGTGGTTGTGATAATGCTTATGTAGCTAGTCTAATGAAAGACTTAAAAGAAACTGGACGTTTTGAAGTAACAAAAAGAAATACTTAATAGAAATTCAAGAAAAATTCCAAACTGGTTTTCGCTAATGATCTTGATACTAAAGAAACTATTAAGAAAATCTACGAAAAAAAGATTCTTACTTATTAGATACACATACTGCAGTAGCCTATAAGGTGTTATTAGATAACTTAGATAAAGAACATGTTAATGTTGTTTTATCTACTGCATCTCCATATAAATTTACAGAAAGTGTCTACACCTCTTTAAATGAAGCTACTAATGAAGATGAGTTTACTCTTATGAATAAACTTCACGAACAAACTAAAGTAGCTATCCCAGAAAACTTAAAAGACTTAGATAAAAAAGAAATTAGACATAAAGATGTCATTAATAAAACAGAAATGAAAAAATATATTTTAGAGAAATTAGGTGATTTATAATGGTTAATGTTCGCGTACCTGCAACTTCTGCTAATGTTGGTTGTGGTTTTGATAGTTTAGGTATCGCACTTACACTCTACACTACTTTTGGATTTGAAAAGTTAGATAAAGGTGTAGAATTTGTTGGATTTGAAGAGCGTTTTTCTAACGAAGACAACTTAGTGTATCAAACATTACTAACAACATTAAAAAAATTAAATAAAACTATTTCAGGTGTTAGAATTTCTATAAAAAACGATGTTCCAATTTGTCGTGGTTTAGGTAGCAGCTCTACATGTGTTGTTGCTGGAATATATGGAGCTTATTTATTAACTGATACCCCTGTAGACAAACAAGAAATATTTACAATTGCTAATGAGATTGAAGGTCACCCAGACAATGTATCACCTGCAATCTTTGGTAGCTTAAGTTCTTCTTGTACTACAGACAATAAAGAAGCAGTAACTGTAAAATATGATGTTGATGAAAGATTTAACTTCTTAGCTCTTATACCAGACTTTGAAACATCAACAGAAGAAGCACGAAAAGTTATGCCTGAAAATATTAAACTGCAAGATGCTATTTACTCATTATCTCGTCTTGGTTCAGTTATTAAGGCATTTGAAACTTATGATTTAACACTTCTAAAAAAAGTTATGGGTGATAAAATACATGAACCATATAGAAAAGTAATCATCCATGAATATGAAGAAGTTAAAAATATCTGTGAAAGTATAGATAGTGCAGCATTCTTTATTTCAGGTAGTGGTTCAACACTTATGAATATTGTAAGTGATGAAAAAAATATTGAGAAAAATCCAATCAGAATTAGATAAATTAAATTATAATTGGAAAGCTATTCTACTTAAAGTAGATAAAGAAGGAACAGTTGTTCTAAATTAATTTTTTTAAAATAAGAAAATTAACTTAGCTCACAGAGTTATTAGATTAAATAAAATATTATACAAATACAAGGAGAGAAAAATTATGCAAAAAAATCAAGAGTAGCCGTATTAGGTGCAACAGGAATGGTAGGTCAACGTTTATTAGTATTATTAGAAAACCACCCATATTTTGATGTAGTTAAACTAGCTGCATCACCTCGTTCTGCTGGAAAAAAATATGCAGACTTAATGGAAAACCGTTGGAAATTAGATCAACCTATCCCAGAATATACTAAAGAATTAGTAGTAGAAGATTTATATAAAATTGATGAAGTATCAAAAGATATCGATATGGTCTTTTGTGCAATAAACTTAGACAAAGAAGCACTAGTTAAACTTGAAGAAGATTATGCTAAACATGAAGTTGTAGTTGTTTCTAACAACTCAGCAAATAGAAATAAAGAGGATATTCCTATGATTATCCCTGAAATTAACTCAGCTCACTTAGATGTTATTCCTTCTCAAAGAGAACGTCTTGGTACAAAAAAAGGATTTATTGTTACTAAACCTAACTGCTCTATCCAAAGTTATGTACCAATATTTGAAGCAATTAAAGAATATGGTATTAAAGAAGCATCTATTTGTACTTACCAGGCTATCTCAGGAAGTGGTAAAACATTCAACGAATGGCCAGAAATGGTAGAAAACATCATTCCTTACATTGGTGGAGAAGAAGAGAAAAGTGAAAAAGAACCACTTAAAATTTTCGGTGAAGTAAAAGATGGGAAAATTGTTCCAACAGATTCTATGAACCTTTCTGCTCAATGTATTCGTGTTCCAGTACTTGATGGACACCTTGCTTGTGTATCATTCAATTTAGAAAATAACCCAGGACTAGAAACTTTAGTTGAAAAAATTAAAAACCATGTTCCAGAAATTTCTAAATATGAACTACCACTAGCTCCAACACCATTCATTAAATACTATGAAGAAAATGATCGTCCACAACCAGTTCTAGATCGTGATAACGAAAAAGGAATGCAAATTACTGTAGGTCGTCTTCGTGAGGATAACCTATTTGATTACAAATTTGTAGGACTTTCTCACAATACACTACGTGGGGCAGCTGGAGGAGCAGTATTAACTGCAGAATTAATCAAAAAATTAGGATACTTAGATTAATAAGCAAAAGAGGTATGGCCTTAACCATACCTCTTTTTTAGTTATAAAAAAAGCTTAAGGACACCTCCTTAAGCCTTTTGGTAATATTTAAATTATTTAACGTCTAGAACTTGTCTACCTTTGTACATACCAGTTTTTCTATCAACACGGTGACCCATTACATAGTTACCGCTTGTTGCATCGATAGAAATTGATGGTGCAGATAGTTTTTTGTGAGTTCTTCTTTTTCTTTTAGCTGTTTTTGATGTTCTTCTAAAAGGAACTGCCATAGTTAATTTCCTCCAATTATTTTTAAATAATTCTTATTCTTCTTTAAATAAACCATTAAGGGCTGCAAATGGTGATTCCTTCTTCTCCTTAACTTCTGTTAAATCAGTTTCAGAAACCAACTCCCAGTCATTACCGGAAACCATCTCCAACTCTTCTTCATCTTGTGAAGTTGTAATTGGAATATTTAAAATTATAAGCTCATGTACTAAAGATGTAAGATCTATATACATATCCATTAAATTAACATCGAATACATCTTCTCCCATAAAAAGAGATTTATCGACATATTCTTCTCTCTCTTCGATTTCAAAAAGGTACTATAACATTTTTTTAATGTTTTTCCCTGAAATCATTTCGAAATTTCCTTTAATTAATAGATCGGCATATATTTTATCTTGGCCACCTCGAGTTAATTTACCACTAACAACAACATCTCTAATATCTTTTAGAGAATTATCGTAGTGTCCTACATTAACATTTATTTTTTTCTTCAAAAACAAAAAGTATCACTATTATTTTTTTGAATAACGAAGATCTTAACCATTTCATTAAATATCACCTCATAAACACATTATTTATTATATATCTTTTTATCGTCTGGTGTCAACAAAAAAAGTTGACAAGTTTAATTTATTTTTAAAATTATATTTATTATATTTGCTAATGACATTATAAATCCTATGAAAAATTGTTAATTTTGCTGTCAATAGCATATATGGTGCCATTGTTTTATTATTATTGTTAGATTTGAAAAGCCTTTTTATTATTTTTTCATAGCTAACGGTATTGTTACAAGTACTAGTAAATATGATATCGATCCATATTTAGTAATTGAAAAAAATTATATTTAATAAATACACTAAAACAAAACTAGTGCTAATGTCTTAATAGCATTATCTCTACCTACTAATATGGCATAAGTTCTTCTACCCGATTCTTTATCATTTTCTAAATCTCGGATGTTGTTAGCCAATAATATAGCTGCTATCATTAAAAAAATATCGGTAAAGATACTAATATAATATCAATATTAATATAACCTGTTTGAAAATAAAAAAAGCTAGCGCAATAATAATCGTTCCCATAAATAATCCAGAAACAACTTCTCCAAAAAGGAGAATACGCTATAGGATACTTACCGCCTGTATAAAAAAATACCCTGTCAACATGCATATTATACCTACTAAAAAAAATATAATAACTTGTCATTAATGTTAAAATTATACCAAGAATTAACGAAACCGCATAAAAGTACTATCGCTCCGTTCATCACTTCTTTTTGCACTTAACTTACCTTTTACAATTGAACCTGAAATACCTTCAGAATCTACTTTTATCTAATCCATGTTTATAATCGAAAATACTCATTAAATAAATTAGTTGCTGCTTGTATAAGTAAACACGCTATAAGAAATAAAGAAAAACTTCAAATATGAAACATTATCACTATATACTAATCCATATGTTGTTCCAAATAATACAGGTGCTATTGCTGCAGGAAAACTATGAGGTCTAGTACATAAAAAGAATTCTTTTATTTTACCTTTATTCAAAGCTACCTCCTAAATATCTTTATTACTTAAATTATTATAACATATTTTACAATATATGATATAATTAAAAATATAATATAAATAATCGGAGGATTTCATTATGAAAATTGCATGGATTGGTACTGGTGTTATGGGAGAAAGTATGGCTGGTCATCTACTAGATGCAGGGCATGAACTTTATGTTTATAATCGTACAGTTTCAAAAACAGAAAAACTAGTTAATCGTGGTGCTAAACTACTTACTGAGATAAAAGATGCCCCACTTAATGCGGATGTTGTTTTTACAATGGTTGGGTATCCTAAAGATGTTGAAGGTGTTTATCTAGGACATGACGGTTTAATAACTACTGCTAAAGAAGGACAAGTATTTGTTGATATGACTACTTCTTCACCTACTATTGCAAAAAAAATCAGTGAAGAATTTGCTAAAGTTGGTGCCAGCGCATTAGACCTACCTGTTACTGGTGGAGATATTGGTGCAAAAAATGGTACTTTATCTATAATGGCTGGTGGAGATAAAAAAGTTTATGAGGAAAAAGTACTACCACTTGTTCAACACTTAGGTAAAAACATTACTTATTTCGGAGAAGCTGGAAAAGGGCAATATACAAAACTTGCCAACCAAATAGCTATTGCCACTACTATGATTTCCGTTGCAGAAAGTTTTAAATTTGCTAAAGAGGTGGGTCTTGATTTAGAAGATTTCTTCAAAACTGTTTCAACAGGTTCAGGAGGAAGCTTCTCTATGACATCTTATGGACCAAGAATTCTTAAAAATGATTTTAAACCTGGTTTCTTTGTTCATCACTTTATAAAAGATATGCGTCTAGCACTTGAAGAATGTGAAAAAATGAATATTACACTACCAGGATTAGAAGTAGCTTATAAACTATATAATGAATTAGAAGAAGAAGTAAGAAATACTAATGGTACTCAAGCTATTTCTAAATGGTATAACCTATAAATAATAGAAAAAAACTTTCAGAGTAATTTAACTACCCTGAAAGTTTTTTTATATTTATTCTACCACCTATAGTAAGCATTTTTAGAATTTATATCATGCCCTACTTCACTTGTCTTAGCTACTGGTAAATCTTTATCTATAAAATCTTTGACTATACTATAAATATCATTTTTTTATTATATTTTTTTCGATATTAGTAAAAGTTCCAAGTAATAAACCTGAAATTTTATCAAAAACACCCATTTGTTTTAATTGAGTTAGATGAGTAATTAATGTTTCTACTGTTGTACCTAGTCCTTCTATAAAATAATACTCTATTTTTCTAAATCTGGAAAATACTGAGTGCCTGCTAGTTTAAGAAAAACACCTAATATTTCCACCTGCAACTATCCCACTAATTTCTTCACCTTGAAAAAAATTCCCATGATATATTTGTTAAATCTGGTTCATTATACATCACTGTTTTTCTTAAAACTATCTCTTATATTTTTCATTTCCAATAATATTCAATACTTGGTATAAATAAGTAGGTTCATCTGTTTTTAACCGTTATTGCATTTAATACTACACTTAGATCACTATATCCAAAAAAATGGTTTAATATTCTTTTTAATAATATCATAGTCTAGATAATCTAATATTTCATTAGAAAGATCTCCACCAGAAATATCAAAAATTGCCTTTATACTTTTTATCACTAAAAAAATTTCATTAGCTCTTCACTGCGTATTTTAGCATTAGCACTTCTTCCAAATTTATCTATATATAAATAGTTACTATAAACAGTAACTAAGCCTAGACTTTTTAATATTTCTTCTAATTTATCTAATTTAATTTTATCTTCCCTAGCTTTGCCGTTAGAACAAACTACTAAAGCTACTTTTATTATTTATCTCTAACATATTAGTTTAATTCTATACTCTCTATATAGTATTTAGAGCGAGATTCTCCACCCTTTATATTGCTTGTCGTTTAATCGCAGTATATATTTACCTACAATACTATTTGAAGATGAATTTTTAATTGGAACTATTAATCTATCCCCTTCAGTAGTCCAACTACTTTCATCAGTTGGAGTAAATTGAGTTGCTCCCACCAATTCCTCCCATTCCTGTTATATAAACTTTATCTTTTTTTAAAGAATACTGTCTCTCCTAACACAAGAGAATTATTATACTTATCTTCATTACCTGAATAACTATCATCTACTTCTCTATATTTTATATTTTTTTCAGTGATGGTACATCTTTATAAACATCTTCTGCACTGTATGTATCCTTGTATGCTGTATTATAAACATCCGTTAATTCAGCCAATGACATTTTTAGTTACATGATAATCCTTACCACTGACAGTGACGTTTTTATCTATATCAACTAAATAACCAAATAATGCTACTGGCTCTAACTTTCTTCCTCCATGAGTTACAAAGAAATATTTTTTAAGAATTTCTTTTGCTGCAGATTTATTATGGTCAGTATTTTTCAGATTTAAATCAGTCCATTTTAATTTACTAGAATCTATTTTTTTGATGAAACTTTTTTTAAGATCTTCACTGACAGGTGTTAATTTCCCATCTTTTACATCATATGCACCAATTAATTCATTTTTTCCTACAATCTTATTGCTTGAAATATGTCCACCTTGTCTTAGGTAGATTTTAGTACCTCCATTGCTGCTATCTACTGAATAACTAACCGTTGGGGCAAAGTTTTTCAGCTCAGCAATAGTTTCTTGAGATAAATTCAATTCAGATTTTTAATGAATCTAAATCTGTAATAGTACGTATTTTTCTCTACAACTACTGTAGTTTCCTTATCTAAATTTTTACCATCTACACTACCTAAGTTTTCACTATTATTAGTAGTTGAAGCTTCCTGTGATTCCTCATATTTAATAATACCAAAAACGCAAATTACTGCAGCCACAAAAATAGCTACAAAACCTAATATATATTTAACTGTCTTATTCATAATATTTTCCTTAAATTCTCCTAATTATTTATTTTCATTAACATTAAATGTAGGTACATAGAAATGTCGACCTTCTAAACCAAATAACTTATCACTAAAAGTTCCTGGTTCTACATTTGATAAGTTTTTATCGAACATCATCATACGAGCATCAATGTTGTCTATAAAATTAATAATTTCTGCCTCTTTTACCATAGGTAATTTTGGTGAACCAAATTCATATTTTCCATGATGAGCAAGTATAATATGACGAAGTAGTATAATCTCTTCACCCTCTATACCTAGTTTCTCCGCTGTTTTAGAAACCTCATCGCTCATAATAACGATATGTCCTAATAACTCCCCTTCTAGAGTGTACGAAGTACCGATAGGACCACTTAATTCTATAGTTTTTCCTAAATCATGTAAAATGATACCACTATATAATAAATCTTTATTTAAAGATGGATAAATTTCTAATAATGCTTTTAGCAATTTTTTTAACATTGTAATTGTATGATAGATTAAACCTGAATAGAAATCATGGTGCATTGATTTTTGCAGCAGGATAACTAACAAATTGTTTTTTTATATTTATTTAATAATTCTATCGTAACTGCTTTTTAGTTTTTTTGATTACTAATTTCTTTTTAAAAAAATCATTTAATTCGCTAATCATAACTTCTTTTTGGTAAGGGAGCTGTTTGAATATAATCTTGGATATCTATTGAATCATTATCATTTGCTAATCTATAATTTTTTTATTTTTAAGCTGTAATTTCCCTCTATAATCTAAAAACAGTTCCTTCTATAAATACCATAATTCCAGCTTTTTAAATTTTCAGTATCTTCTTCTTTAACTTCCCAAATTTTTTTCCATCAATGAGATCCGGTTTTATCTTTTTAAATATAATGTTAAGTAAGGTTTACCACTAGTAGCTATTCCTCTTACTACATTATCCAACAAGAAAAAAACATACGTACTTCTTGATCAGTTTTTAAACTCATTTATATACATCTTATCCCTCCTAAAATTTTTCTTTTTATATTTAATACTAACTGCTCATATACTATTTTTACTAGCTGTTAATAAAAAAATTTCAAACTAAAATTACAGAAATATTATTCTAGTTAGAAGTTAGGAACTATAAATAAAATTTCTAAATCATCTTTGTTTTAAAAATAATTCATAAGCTAGTTTTGATTTTTCTGATTATAATCAACATTCTTGACAATTCATCTACCTCATGATTTTAATATACCCTATAAGGGTATATCAGGAGGTATATTATATATGTTTTATTTATTCACAAAAAGTAGCTAGTATTTCTACTATCGAACTAGAACAAAAAAACTTAAAGAAAATATTCAATTAATAGATGTAAGAACACCTGGTGAATTTCAAAGAGGACATATAAAAAAATGCAAAAAAATGTTCCACTTAATGAGATTGGTCAATTTACTCCAATAACAGATAAAACAGTATATGTTATTTGTCACTCTGGAGCTAGAAGCAAACTTGCAGACAAAAAAAACTAAAAAAAGAAAGGCTACGATGTTATTAATATCCAAGGCGGTATGTCTGCATGGAGAGGAAAAAAATAGTCTAAAATTACTAATATTGAAAGGATGAGATCATGAAAAATAGTATTTCAATGCAAGATTTTTTTATGAAAAAGTATAATAATGAGGAACTTACGATTCTCGATGTAAGAGAAAAATCACGAGTACGAAGTAGGTCATATACCTTCTGCTAAAAAAATTTTTCCTTTGAGTAGTCTTGGTATAGATTTCACTAAATTAGATAGAAATCAAAAATACTATGTAATATGTCAAGCAGGTGGACGTTCAGCTAGGGCATATGATTTTTTTAGAGGCTCAAGGATTCGATATAATAAATATCGAAGGTGGTATGAATAATTGGCCTGGAGAAACAAAGTAAAAATATTAAACAATAAAAACAACCAATTTTTTTACTATATTAAATTTTCTTTAATATAAAATTAATACATCATCAAAAAGCTTTGTTCCTAAGATTATTCAGGAACAAGGCTTTTTTTATTATTTTTAAACTATTTACTCTTTACTATATATTTTTATAGCTTTTTCTATTTTTTTCTTTCTGCTCTACAGGATTTTTCTAAAGGATTATTAATACATTCCATAAGATTTTTCTGTTATTAGTAACTCAATAACACGATCAACACTTGAACGAACCGCACTTAATTGAGTTATTATATCAATACAACTCTCTCTTCTTCTATCATTTTTTTGAATCCCTCTAAGTTGCCCTTCTGAGCGCTTAAGACGTGTAATATACTTTTGAATTTGCCATATTTATTTTTCCTCAGTAGATTTTTTTCATTATACCGTGAAAAAAATTTATTTTGTCAAAATTTCAAAAAAATTTGTATGTTTTTTTATATTGAAAATTCCTAAAAAAATCTAATTCCAATTATTCTTTCAAAATAATAAATCTGATTCAAAGATTTCCTTGTATACTCAGTGTATTAACAATTAATTTTTAAAAGTAAATTTACTTCCTTTACCATATTCACTTTCTACCAATATGTCTCCATTTATTTGTAAGGCTAACTGTTTCGCTATTGCCAAACCTAAGCCATAACCACCTGTTTTTCATATTTCTTGATGCTTCAACACGATATAATCTTTTTAAAAAAATATTATCAATCTCTTCTTCTTTTTATACCGCAACCTTCATCAATTATAGAAATAGATAATTCTTGATTTTTTTATTTCGGCAACTATTTCTATTTTTTTGTCCCACTTGGTGAATACTTAAATGCATTACCTATTAAATTCACGATAATTCTTTTGAATTTTTATTGTAATTACTTACTATTTTAGCATTTTCAGGAATAACTTTAATATAGATATCTCTTTTTTTCTTTTTTTCTGCTCGCAACTTAAACTCTGACATGCAGTCAATCAATAATTTATCTAAAAATATTGTTTCATTTTTTTATCATCTTCACTAGTATCTTTTACACTTAATGTTAAATAATTTAATTCTTCAACAAGTTTATTCAATCTTGTCGTTTGTCGACAAATTGTTTCTAGATAATATTTATATTCTTCTTCCTTTATTATTCCGTCTAACATTCCTTCCGCAGTTGATTGAATTGAAGTTATAGGAGTTTTTTTATATCATGAGATAACTGGGCTATCATAAGAGATTTTTTTCTTTTTCACTTTCTTCTAATGAATCAAAACTTTCTTTTTAAATGTTTTTGCCATTTCATTGAATGATAATGATAATTCTCTAAACTCAGTAGGACCTTCTACAGTATTACTAATATCAAAATTTTTTTCTCACTTATACTAATCATTTGTTTTTCTTAATACATGTAATGACTTAAATACACCTTTTAGTAATATAATACTAATCGTAGCTCCAATTAGTCCTGCAATTATTGTAATCACAACTATAAAATATGTATCTTTTTTTCAATTAACATTAAATTTGAAGCCCAAAAAAACAGCTATAATAGTTATTAAAAATGATAAAATATATCCAACAATAATATAATCTCTTAATTTCATTCTATATTTCCTTTCCATTTTTTTAAACTTGTTTTTTTCCATTTTGTATCCTAGACCCCATACCGTTTTTTTATACTCGGTGTTTTTTTCTGTTGAATGTTTTTGTTAAGATTCTCCTTAATGAGTGTATATGCACATTTAGCGTATTTGCATCTTCTACATATTCATCTTGCCAAATTTTTTTCATACAATTCTGTTTTAGAAAAAAACACGATCCGGATTATTAGCCAGTAGCCATAATAATTCAAAAGATTTCACGGTTAGTTCTAATTGTCTATCATTTACCATAGCAATTCTACTATTATAGTTAATTTTCAAATCACCCTAAAAGTTAAAAATATTTTTCACTACTATTTTTCTCAATTCTACGTAGTATATTTCTAACTCTTAAAAACTAATTCTCTTGGACTAAATGGTTTTTACTATATAGTCATCTGCCCCTCAAACTTAAAGCGTAGATTTTTATCTGGTTCTGTTGTTTTCGCTGTTATGAATAAAAATGGTTGTTCCTCATCTAAATACTGTACTTCACTGATTAAATCATAGCCATCTATATTGGGCATCATTATATCTGTAATTATTAAATGAATATTTATTTTTTTCTTGTATTTCTCTAAAAGCTTCTTTACCATCATTAGCGATATCAACATCATATCCACCTTGCTCTAGATATCGTTTATTTATCTCCGTTATTTCTATTTCATCATCTACTAATAAAAATTTTATTAACCATATTTAACTCCTCTTATCAAAAATAGTACTATACAATAAAAAGTATAGCACTATTTCGATAAAAATCTACAAGTTTATTTTTATTTATTAATTATTTTTTTCTTCTGAATCCTAATATACCTAAGAAGCTTGCAATGATTAATCCTAGTATTCCAGTATTTGATGAATTTGTTGAACTCATTGTTCCTTCAGGTGCTGCACTTGTTTTTTTGGTAGCATACCTTTTTTTCGTCATTCCATTACTCATATGAGTATTCATAGTCATATTATCTTGCATCATATCTTTATTCATATGAGAATCCATAGTCATATTTTTCTGGCATCATAGCTTTATTCATACTAGATTTCATATTCATATTATCAGATTTACTCATATTCATTACTTTTTCCACTTACATTTGAATTCATTGAACCAGTAGCCGTATTATTTTTGCATCATATCTTCTTCTGGTTTCATATCCATTTGCTTAGTTTCTTTTATGTAGATTTATAGTCACATCTTTTGTTGCCACTACGTTTGTTAGATCCGCTTTTTCCGTCTTTTTTTCCCCGTATACTTTGATTGTTGCTGTGTAGCTTTGTGTTCCATTAGCTTTTAATAAATCTAGTAATTCTTTATCTGATTTTCCTTTTGTTCCTTCTAGGTCTACTTCATAGAAGTATAATCCTTTTCCTAGTTTTTCTAATGGTAATAACGCTGGATTTTTCGCTGATCCGTTATCTGACCATGGTGCTTTATCTGATGATTTCAAGATTAATCTTGTTAACATTCCATCTCCACCAAAGAATTCATAAGGAATTACTTGGTTTACTCCCGCTGTGAATGGTCCTGGGAAGTTTGCTTTTGTCTAAGTATTTAGCTGGTACATCTACTGTATCTTTTATGTTCTCCATTACTGCTTTTTTAACTTCGTTAACACTTGTAAGGCCATTTAGATTTACATTTACATCTTTTGTTGCCACTACGTTTGTTAGATCCACTTTTCCGTCTTTTTCCCCGTATACTTTGATTGTTGCTGTGTAACTTTGTGTTCCATTAGCTTTTTAATAAATCTAGTAATTCTTTATCTGATTTTTCCTTTTTGTTCCTTCTAGGTCTACTTCATAGAAGTATAATCCTTTTCCTAGTTTTTTTCTAATGGTAATAACGCTGGATTTTTTTCGCTGATCCGTTATCTGACCATGGTGCTTTATCTGATGATTTCAAGATTAATCTTGTTAACATTCCATCTCCACCAAAGAATTCATAAGGAATTACTTGGTTTACTCCCGCTGTGAATGGTCCTGGGAAGTTTGCTTTGTCTAAGTATTTAGCTGGTACATCTACTGTATCTTTTTATGTTCTCCATTACTGCTTTTTTTAACTTCGTTAACACTTGTAAGGCCATTTAGATTTACATTTACATCTTTTGTTGCCACTACGTTTGTTAGATCCACTTTTCCGTCTTTTTCCCCGTATACTTTGATTGTTGCTGTGTAACTTTGTGTTCCATTAGCTTTTAATAAATCTAGTAATTCTTTATCTGATTTTTCCTTTTTGTTCCTTCTAGGTCTACTTCATAGAAGTATAATCCTTTTCCTAGTTTTTTTCTAATGGTAATAATGCTGGATTTTTTTCGCTGATCCGTTATCTGACCATGGTGCTTTATCTGATGATTTCAAGATTAATCTTGTTAACATTCCATCTCCACCAAAAGAATTCATAAGGAATTACTTGGTTTACTCCCGCTGTGAATGGTCCTGGGAAGTTTGCTTTTATCTAAGTATTTAGCTTGTACATCTACTGTATCTTTTGTATTCTCCATTACTGCTTTTTTTAACTTCAACTGGAGTTGTTTGTGGTTCTGCTACATCTTTTGCCTGTTTTTATTAAATTATTCACATCAGTTTCTTTTTGATTCAATACTTACTTCTTTTTTCTGATTTTTACTTCAGGTTGTTTCTCAGCACTTACAACATTTTTTTGCTTCAACTGTACTTTTTCTCAACTTGTTTTGTTTCTTTTCCTACAGTATTCACTTTGTTTTTCAATTACTTTAGATTCAGTTGCATTATCTACTTGTTTATTTTCTACATTTTTGAACTACAGGAGCTTTATCTTGTAAATCACTCGCATGAGCTTCTCCACTGCCAACAACTATAAAAAAATTCCGCTAGCAATTGCAGCTGACACCACACCAACACTAACTTTTTCTGATTGCCCATTTTGTAAAAATTTTTCTGATTTAATAAAGTTATTTTTTTCATTTGTATTTCTCTCCTCTTATTTAATACTTTATTACCAAAACTTTTTTTGTTTGATGAATACAGTATACCTTATGGATATTAACTAACTATTAGTAAAAGTTAAAATATTTCTTAAATAGTTATTATTAAAATATTATCTTTAAAATATATTAATATATATGGTCTTCCTTAGATTTCTGACAATTTCGGAAAAAAATTTTTTTAATTTTTTTCACTAGAAAAGTGTTGACAAAGAAAAAAACTTATGTTACTATTTCTCTAACAGTTTTAAAAGCGAAGAAGTGAAGAGCAATATTACTTAATTGTTAGAGACCTTTTGGTTGGTGAAAAAAAGGATTTGGGTGTATTGTAAATGGTCACAGAGCTGAACTAATGACTATTAATGAGTTAGTTCCGGTTGATTACCGTTAATAATCATTGAGGTAAGATTAAAAGTTTATTTTAAGATTATAAAATTGGGTGGTAACACGGTCATTTCGTCCCTTGTGTTACTACCCTTTTGTCGTATTTAAGACTGAGTACAAATTATTTTTTTACAAATTAATATAATATAACATTGAAAAAGATAAGTAAAAAAAGGATTTACACCAGAGAATCTCGGTAGCTGAAAAAGAGATTAATGAGTTTTTTGAAAATGGTCTTTGAGTTTTTAATTGTTGAGCTAAATAATTTATTTAGTAAGATAATTACGCATTAAACGCGTTAAAATTATAATGAGGTGATATCTACATTTTGGATATCATAAATTAAGGTGGTACCACGTATAAACGCACGTCCTTACGCAACATTTTTTTATGTTGTTTAAGGGCGTTTTTATTTTACAATTAAGAAATTTATATCTACATTTTAGGAGGAAAGAAAAAATGACAAAAATTTCAAGTTTAGGATACCCACGTTTAGGGGAAAAAAGAGAATGGAAAAAGTTAATTGAAGGATATTGGGCTAGAACAGTTCGCCAAAATGAACTATTTGAAGAAGCTGGAAAATTAAGAAGAGATTTCTTACAAAAACAATACGACTCTGGATTAGATTTAATCCCTGTAGGAGATTTCTCTCTGTATGATCAAATTCTTGATTTATCTGTACAATTCAACGTTATTCCAGAACGTTTTGCTGGTAGAGAAATAGATGTTGACCTATTTTTCGATATCGCTCGTGGTAATAAAGACAATGTAGCTTCTGCATTAAAAAAATGGTTTAATACAAACTATCACTATATCGTACCTGAGTGGCAAAATGTTGAACCTAAATTAAACAATACTCGCCTACTTGATTTATATAAAGAAGCACGTGAAATAGTTGGTGATAAAGCTAAACCAGTTATTACTGGTCCTATAACTTATGTTGCTCTATCTAGTGGTTTAGAAGAAGGAGAATTTGAAAAAGCTGTAGATAAACTACTTCCACTATACACACAAGTGTTTAAAGAACTTGCTGAAGCAGGAGCATCATACATCCAAGTAGATGAACCAATTTTTGTAACTGACGAAGGTAAAAATTATGTGGAATTAGCTCATAAAGTATATAACCACTTCAATAATGAAGTAAATGCTAAATTCATCTTCCAAACTTACTTTGAAGCTCTAGTAGAAGCTGAAAAACTTGCTGATTTACCAGTTGCATTCGGATTAGATTTCGTTCATGGTAGAGAAGAAAACCTAGCTAATGTAAAAGCAGGATTATTTAAAGATAAAGAAGTATTTGCTGGTGTTGTTGATGGACGTAATGTTTGGAGTAACGACTTTGAAGATAGTTCAAAATTACTAGAAGAAATCAAACAAAATGTTGCTGAGTTAGTAGTTCAACCTTCATGTTCTCTATTACATGTTCCTGTTACAACAAAACATGAAACTGAACTTGAAGAGACTCTTCTTAATGGATTAGCATTTGCTGATGAAAAACTTGTAGAACTTAATTTATTAGCTGATAAATTAGATGGAAATGAATCTGATGCATATAAAAAACACGTTGAAGATTTCCACAAATTACAAAATGCTGATTTCAGAAATCTTGAATTAGAATCAAGTGAAAATGTTCGTTCTACTCGCCCTTCTGACTACAAAGTGCGTCGTGAAGTTCAAAACAAAAAATTCAACTTACCATTATTACCAACTACAACAATTGGATCATTCCCTCAATCTAAACAAGTACGTCTTCAACGTGCATTATGGAAAAAAGGTGAATTATCTAATGAAGACTATGAAAAATTCATTGAAGAAGAAATCGCTCGTTGGATTAAAATCCAAGAAGATCTTGACATTGATGTATTAGTTCATGGTGAGTTTGAACGTACAGACATGGTTGAATTCTTCGGACAACGTTTCGCTGGATTTGCATCAACTAAATTTGGTTGGGTTCAATCATATGGTTCTCGTGGGGTTAAACCACCAATCATTTACGGAGATGTAAAACATATTGAAGCTGTTACAGTTAAAGAAACTGCTTATGCTCAAAGCTTAACTAACCGTCCTGTTAAAGGAATGTTAACTGGACCAGTAACAATCCTAAACTGGTCATTTGAACGTAGTGATATTCCTAAAGCAGAAATCTTTAACCAAATTGCTATAGCTCTTAAAAATGAAATTGAACTACTTGAAAAAAAGCTGGTATTGGAATTATCCAAGTTGATGAACCTGCACTTCGTGAAGGTTTACCACTTAGAGATAGTAAAAAAGAAAAATATCTTGAAGAAGCAGTATTTGCATTCCGTCTTGCTACTTCATCAGTAAATGACGAAACACAAATCCACACTCATATGTGTTACTCTAACTTCGATGAAATTATCGATTCTATTAGAGCATTAGATGCTGACGTTATTTCTATCGAAACAAGTAGAAGTCACGGAGAATTAATCTCTGCATTTGAGACAGCAATCTACCCTCTAGGTATTGGTCTTGGAGTTTATGACATCCACTCTCCTCGTGTACCTACAAAAGAAGAAGTTCGTACTAATATCTTACGTCCACTTCAAAAATTATCTACAGAACAATTCTGGATTAACCCTGACTGTGGTCTAAAAACACGTGCAGAAAAAGAAACAATCGAAGCACTAGAAGTTTTAGTTGAGGTAACAAAAGAAATCCGCTCTGAACTAAAAAAATAGTATTGGAGGGAGATTTATGAGGAACTTACTAGAGAGATTAGAAAATAATGTACTCGTAGCCGATGGGGCTATGGGTACAACTCTCTACAGTAATGGATTAGAAAGTTGTCATGAATACAATAACATTTCAAATCCTAGTGCTGTAGAAGAAATTCATAGAGCTTATATCGAAGCTGGAGCTGATATAATTCAGACTAATACCTATGCTGCCAAAAAGTGTCAATTAAAAACTTATGGATATGAAGATAAGTTTGAAGAAATTAATATTCGCGCAGCTGAAATCGCACGTTCTGCTGCAGGAGAAAAAACATTCGTTCTAGGTACTATTGGGGCTATAAGAGGACTTCGTGAATGTGAGCTAACTTTAGAATCTATAGTTAATGAAACACTAGACCAAGTTAAGGTTCTTTTATCTACAGAAAAAATCGATGGTTTATTATTTGAAACATATTATGATCAAGAAGAAATTCGTACTATTTTATCTGAAGTAAGAAAACTTACTGACTTACCTATAATTACTAATATTTCATTATTAGAAGCTGGTATTACTCAAAATGGAGAAAAAGTAACTGATGCACTAAGCGCTCTTGTAAATTTAGGTGCAGATATTGTTGGTTTAAACTGTCACCTAGGGCCTTATCATATGATAAAAAAAGCTTTTAAACAAGTTCCTTTATTTGCTCAAAGCTATTTATCAGCATATCCTAATGCTAGTTTAATGCAACTTACTCAAACTATTAATGGAAATGAATATCGTTTTAGAAAAAATTCATCTTACTTTGAACAAAGTGCAAAACTATTAGTAGAAGAAGGAGTAAGACTAATTGGTGGGTGTTGTGGAACTACACCAGAGCATATTCGTGCTATAAAAAAGGAATAAAAGGTTTAAAACCAGTAAAAAGAAAAAAACAATAACTCCTCTACCTGCTGAGGAAGAACTTATTCGTGTAGCGTCTAATAAGCCTACTATAGTTGATAAAGTAAAAAAACAAGTTACAATAATAGCAGAATTAGATCCACCTAAGCATTTAAATATTGAGAAATTTATTGAAGTCGCCAAAACTATTGATAAAAAAAGAATATTGAAGCTATCACTTTAGCTGATAATTCATTAGCAAGTACTAGAATTTGTAATTTAACGGCTGCAGTTTTATTGAAAGAACATATAACAACGCCTACTCTGTTACATCTAGCTTGTCGCGATCACAATCTTATTGGATTACAATCTCGACTGATGGGTCTTGATTTACTTGGTATTAACAATATTCTAGCAGTCACTGGAGATCCTAGTAACCTTGGGGATTTCCCAGGTGCAACAAGTGTTTTTGATGTAACAAGTTTCAAACTAATACCATTTATAAAACAGCTTAATGAAGGACTTGGATATAACGGAGCATCACTTAAAAAGACTACTAACTTTACTGTTGCTGCAGACCTATAATCCAAATGTTCGCGATATAAGTAAAACAAAACGCTTAGTTGAGAAAAAAATCAAATCTGGAGCTGATTACTTTATCACTCAACCAGTATTTGAAGAAGAAAAAATTGTTAAATTAGCAGAATTAGCTTCAAATTATCCTGACACTCCATTCTTTGTTGGAATAATGCCAATTACTAGTTATAATAATGCAATATTCTTACACAATGAAGTTCCAGGAATTAAATTATCAGAAGAATTTTTTTATCAAGATTAGAAGAAGTTAAAGATGACAAAGAACTTTGTCAAAAAGTTGCACTAGAAGAAAGTAAAAAAATTACTTGATGTTGCTCTAAAAACATTTTAATGGAATTTACTTAATCACTCCATTTACTAGAGCAGATTTAACTGTTGAATTAATCGATTATATTGAGACAGTTAAAAGCAAAATAATTGTAAACTTACCTCTTAAAATGAAAAAGAAGTTGCTTAACAAACAACTTCTTTTTTTATTTTTATTTATTTCCGTATTTTTCAAAAAGTTCATCTAATGGTTTGTACATTACTTTATTTAAATCTTCAATTAAAAAAATTGTAATTTTTTTGTTGAGCTTGTACAAATTCTAAGAATTTAGCATTCCCCATTAATTTTTGTTGTATTTCTTCAAATACAGTTAACTCTTCTTCTGAAGGCTCATTCCCTGCTTGAGCACCTTCCATTAATTCTTTTTTTGTTTTGATACGAATTCGGTATATAACGCATTAGCTTCTTCATCTGCATATAATCCTTCAGAAGTCGCTACTGATGCTTTATATTCTGCACTTTCTCTTAATGCTCTTTCAAATTCATTTGCTTTTATCATAAATGTTTGTCATAGATTTTAAACTCCTTATGTTTTGTTAGGTTCATTATAACATAATTTTACCTTTTTGACAATTATATATACCCCTAAATATGGAGAAAGACCCATCTTGAGATGAGCCAATATATTATGAAAAAAATATTATTAAAGTTATGTTCTAATTATTATTATACTTACAGAACTTTATATAAACTTAAAATTTTTAAATTAATTATTTCTTATTTGAAAAAGGAGAAAGGCTCATCTTACGATGAGCCAGTATATTATGAAAAAAATATTATTAAAAGTTTTTGTTCTATACTATTATTATACTAAAGCTTACTTTTAGTTAAACTTAATATTTTAAATAAACTTTACTTAAAAATTTTTTTCATTTTTATTTTTTCTCCAATTAATTAAGTATTTCTAAATTCTTAATACCACCATAGTTTTTTTATATCTATGACCTATTTGTAACGATAAATCTTTTTTTGTTTTGATCTGCACCATTTATATAAAGTTTACCAGCTTCATACATATCTACCATCTCATTAGGTACACTAGAAATAACAATACTTCCATTATTATCACTTTCTATTTGAGAGAACTTCACACTGTAGTCCCCTGCTGGTAAGTCATCAAAGTACCAACGTAATGTATAAGTTTGAAGAGGAATTTCCCAATATAATTCTCGATATATAAATTCATGCTCTCTAACTACTTGATTAGTTTTTCTTATCTATTATTTCTACTTTATATTTAGAATTATTTTTTCTCATCATATGACGAAATATATCCACGAACATAGTTAAAACTTCTTGTAGCTTTTAAATGTTTGTTCTACTTCTGTATCTCTATTTACCCTTACGATACCATCTCTTAAATAATTATCAGTGGCATAAATACTAATACCATTAATAACACGTGAATCATAGTCTAAATTCATTGAATAAGAAGGTCGTAAGAAACTATCACTTCCTATTTGAAGTGCAAAAACAACTCCAAAAAGCTATAAATAGTTTTTTTCTTATATTTATCAAATATTGTAACTTCATATCGTTCTGCAAAAAGTATTAATCCTTTTTGCACCTAAAATAAAGATAATAGGCATCCAAGCATAAACATATCTTGGTTTAGCTTCCCAGATTAAATGGAACATAAATACTCCAAAAAAATAATAATTTGGAATAAGAAGCAAGATGTAATATATTCTTTTCTACGTTTATAAATATAATAAACCATTCCAAATATAATAGCTACGTACATCATTTGAGAAATATATACAACAAAGCTATTATTACTTCCATAGAATAATTGCCATAAGAAGCCATCTCCGTCTCTCAATGCACGAGTACCATTTGTATAATTTATTGTCCCATCACTCCAATTTCCTCGTATTTTAAGTACAACCATTAGTAAGTTTAAGAAAATCGGTCTGTGTGTCAAACGATTAAAGAATAATCCTAAATCATCCGCAGCTTTATTTTGACTAAGATAAGTATATTGGAAGTCCTGCCAGTTGTAACTACCACCTTGTATACTCATTCCCATCATAACCCAGTGTAGCATTGGGAATCTATATCCATCATCTTGTATAAATCCATAGTGATCCCACAGCATACCAAAACCTTTACCAAAGGCAATAAACGCTACACCGAATGTAACAAGTAATATAAGTAAATTCCTATACCACTTGAAAAATAGTAAATATATAATTAATGCTGGAATAATAATTATTATATTAGATCTTAGATTCCAACCAAATGCTACTATTATTGCTACCGCCATAATATGCTTAGTTCTAAAAAAATAAAACTTCCGTCAGATGGAATAAGCACATATATAATAAGTGCTACTAGTACTACCATTAAGCTATCTGAATAATAGAATAGGCTATACATTTGGAATGGAATATACACTAGCATTAATCCTAAAATAATTGTTTGTTTTTGTTTGCTAAGTAACTTCCCTGCTGTTTTTATATGTTAAATACATAGTAAGTGAAGTAATAGCAAAACAAAATATGTGTAAAGCCCAAACTTCTGATATATGAAGATAATTCGCAATACGATATAACCAGTACAAAAATAATCGTAGGGTTAATATTATTTGGATAAACTAGGAAATATCTTTCTCCTGAAAAACTTACCATAATTTAGCATATAATGTGCTTCATTTTCTATTTCGGCTCCATCTGAAAAGTTTAATGTATCCATTGATAATATTATTGCTTGGAAGATTAAGTACAAAAACAACAATTATACGATTATATTTCTTTAACCCTTGCTCATCAGTCGCTAAAATCTTCTTTACCGCATAAATAAACAATATAAACACCACTGGTACACCTAGTAAGAGTGCCAACGGATTTAAGATACGCTCATAAACAAAAGGCGCAACATAAGCCCATATTAATGCAACAGTAAATAATGAAATAAACGCATATGAAAATACATTATGTAATATTCTCCTCATAACTACTGCCTATCCTTTCTATTTAAGTGATTAGCAAATAAAATTGGTGACATAGCTATCATTGCTCTATTCATAAAAAGTATCACTAGCAAAGTAATCTTTTTTTAGATTTTATTAATTCTATTAATTCTGTTTCATCTTCAATATTATTACTTATTCTTAACACATCAAAAAGTAAGTAACCACATAATAGATTAAGTGAAGTTTCATATTTTTTTCCAACTTTAAACTCTTCTATTTTTTTCAGTTGCAGTCATTATACGACGAACAGATGCATCTATCATCGCTTGATTACGTACAGTTTTGTCATCACTAATCTCTTTATATCCCATTCTTGCTCTTTTGACATACTTTTGTAGCTTGATCAAAAAGCTTTTTAATTTAAAATATAAATTCTCTAAAGAAAGCATGTCTTCTTGGAATCTTAGATTATATACATCTAAGAACTTTTTTTCTTAAATAAACATGACGTTAGATTATAATCTAAATCACTTTTTAAATCGTGTTATTTCTTCTTCTAAGTACTCTATTCCAGTAACTACTCTCTTGTAAAAAGCAAGTATATCCCTCACGAGTAAGGATTGATATATCTAGATTTTTTTCTTCAGCAAACGAATATAAACTTTCTAGATAATTACTTTTTAATCTTACATTTTCTTCAACAAATACAATATAGTCACCCTTAGCAAACTCTAATGCACAATTCTTTGCTGATGAGTTAGAACCCAATTGCTTTTTTTAATATAGTTAATTTTTTTCTATTATCATTAATTGCAACAAATTCTTCAATTTCAAACGTTGAAGAATCATCAACAATAATAATTTCAAAAATCCATAAAAGTTTGTTTAGATAAATCCTTAAGAATTTTTACTTAAATGATTAAGATTTCTAAATGCCGCTAATACGACTGTAATTTTTAGTTTTACTTGATGTTTTAATTTTTTTATTAAAATTTCATTCCCCAAAAAGCATAGTATCTAAAAAAATATGTCTTTGGTTCTATCTAATGTTTTTTTGCCATAATTTTTTTCCTCTAATATTTTTAAGGTTTATATTCTAATAATTATAACATAAATCTTTTTAAATTTCATTTATCAACAAAAAAACTATCTTAAAAGAATAAGTTTAGTTTACTCTTTTTAAGATAGCTTCATTAATTATATATTCCTGTAAAATTTATATTTTAATATTATAAAAAAATAGCTTAGATCTTTCTCTTTCTCTACTTAATTTAGAAGAACGTGCTTTTAAGCTAACTAAGATAGCTCCACCTACTAAAGTAATAACTAGATATGTTAATAGTATCTTCATATCGCGATTAACCGCTGGTATATATACACCACCTACAGCCTCTCTAAGTAAGCTTATCGAATATGTAAATGGAACTTTAGGATATAGTGCCTGGAAGAAACTTGAAGTCATTTGAATTGGGAAGGTTCCTCCTGAACTACCAATTTGAAGCACTAATAAAACTATACATACTGCTTTACCTACATTTCCTAATAAGCATACTGTTGTATATATAATCGCCGAGAATAATAATGAAATCAGTAGTGCATATATCACAAATCTATATGGTGAATTTGCCTGAGTTCCTAATAAATACATATCCCCCAGAGTTATTATTAATGTTTGTAATAATGAAATTATCATAAACAATAAACCTCGGCCAAAAATATTTTTTTGATATGGTTTATATTTATTTTCTTCATCCTCTACTTTAGTTGTAAGTAAAGAAGACATTAATAATGCACCTACCCAAATAGATAGCACAGTATAAAACGGAGTCATCGCTGAACCATAGTTTTTAATATGGTATAACTGATTTTCTTTAAGCTGTACTGGATTCGCAAAAAATTCTGCTTGCTGTTTATAGTCAACTTTTAATAAATTAAATAGTGCATTAGTATCAATTTCACCATCAGCCTTATTTACAATACCAGTTAGTTTCTGTACTTTCTCTTTAATTTCTGGCATTTCACCTTGCAGTTTTAATAATTTCCCTTGAACTGTTTGAATCTTAACCTCTGCTTCACTTATTTTTGCATTTATTGTTGGTATTTGAGCTTGGGCTCGTGATATAACACTACTTACATTTCTTATTTTTGTATCAGCACTAGTAAGAACTCGTTTTATAAGTGGTGCTACTTCTGTATTGAGTTTTTTCTTGAAGTCAATTGAGTTATAATTAACTCTTTTTAGAAATTGTTAAGAAATCAGCTTTCACTTTAGTAGAAATTGCATCATAATTATCAATATTACTATATTTTTTTATTTAATGAACGTAATTTAGTTATATCACTTTCCATAGTATTTATCTTCGTCAACTGTTTTTTTGGAAAAAGATTTTGATCTGATAATGAATTAAGATATTCAAAAAAATATCTTTCGCTATATCTAACCTTTTTTTCTGCAGACTTCAAACCTACTATCTAATGCCTTCATTTTTGGCTTTTTGTCTCTTCAGGATTAGTTGGTTTCTTTTTGAATTAACTCCGCTACTTTTAACCACTTCTCCTGATATTTCTATTACTTTATCTAATTGAGTATTAATATTTTTTTAAGCATAATTTCATTAAAATTCTCAATATTTTTTTAATAGTAACATTTGTTTTTATTAGCAAGCATTATACTATTAGTAGTCGCTCTATCTATTTCTGGTAAAGTTCCTGTATAGTATTTAAAACATTATACCCTCGATCTACTTTTACCAATCAGTTCATTTAGTGAATTTTCATAATTTGTAAAGTTATCATTTAAATGATTAATTTTTTTCTTTAACTTGCTCGATAGCCGGAAGGTTTTTCCTCAAATTTAACTCCTGCTTCATGTAATTTTTTTCAAAAATAACCCCATTTGCAACTTCTACAAAGTTTTTTTCCCAATCGTATTAGCTAAGGCTGAGGCACCACTATTAGTGATTTTTTTGGGCTAATAGCATTTATCTTCTCATTAACTGTATATTCAATTGTAGCCTTTTTTTAAGTTCTCCTCGTGTTATAGATGTTATATCCGAACTAAAAGCTCTTTAGGAATTACAATACTCGCATAAAAAAATCTCCAATTTTAACACCATTTTTCTGCTTGTTGTTTTGATGAAACAAATTGCCAATCTAAATTTTTTTATTACCTTTTAAATTAGTTATAAGACTTTCACCCTAAATTAACATTTTTTTCCCTCTACAGTTGCACCTTCATCTTCTGAAATAACAGCAACCTTTATATTATTCGTATGACTATATGGGTCCCACGATGATAGTATATTAGGCCAAGCATACATGGAAGGTAAAAAAATCAATCCTATAATTATTATCCATGTGTTTACTTTTACGAAAAAAATTTCCTTAATATCACTTTTTGAAAAATTTCAATAATTTGTTTCAAAGTCAAGACTCTCTCTTTAAATAAAACGAAAAAAATTAGAGATATTATATATCCCTAATTTTTAATTATATACAAAAATATTATCAAAAAAAGTATTTCTTAGTCAAGATATAAAAACAACATTATCAATTGTTGATTTTTTTATATCTATTATACGTTGGTTACTACTCCCTCTAAATCTTAAGCTTAAATCTTTTAAAAAAATATCATAAATGGTCCATCTACCAATACATCACAAAGATCCAATAACTTCTTTTTTTATCTTCACTGCTTCTAAGAAGTTGTTCATATGTATACCCACTATAAACCCAAATATCTTTTTTATCTCCAAACTCTTTTCTAACACGCTCTACCAACTGTATAGCAACTTGTGTATTTAAAAAAGGTTCTCCTCCCAAAAGAGTTAATCCTTGAACGTAAGAATTTCCTAAATCTTCTATGATTTTGTCTTCAAGTTCCATTGTATAAGGACTTCCTGCATTGAAATTTTTGAATACTTTCATTAAAAACACTCTTTACAAGCAAATAAGCATCCACTTAGATATATTGAACACCTTACCCCTTCCCCATCTACAAATTGAAACGGCTTATAATCTGCATATTTCATTTTCGAAAAAGTACTTGAAAGCCATGTTTCTTGAGGATCTTTAAAAGTTTTCATCTTGCAATTATGTTGTATATTATTATCTTTATTATTACTATACTCCGAATTATCAATTGTACTAATAATTGTCCTTAATTTTTTTCTTCTCGACACTTCCCTCACCTCTATTATTAATAATATCATTTTTAAAAATTTATTTACAATTTGTATTTATGATATATAGAAAAAAATAATTTATATAAATATTTATTTTATATTTAAATTATTTTAAAAAAATATCATATAATATATATTATTTAATAGTAATATGAAGAGAGGTTTATCAAATGAAAGTTTTAATAACAGGTTTTGATAGTTTTGGAAATGAAACCATCAACCCTTCTAATCTAGCAGTAAATTCCCTACCAGACAGTATAGGTGATATAATTATAAAAAAAGTCACAATACCTACTATTTTCAAGAAAAGCTCTGAGGTTTTGGAAAAGTATATAGCAGAGTTTTCACCAAATATCGTTATTTGTGTTGGTCAAGCTGGTGGTAGGGATAAAATTACTGTTGAGCGTGTAGCTATTAATATTGATGATGCAAGAATCCCAGATAATGATAATAACTCACCTATTGATGAAAAAATACGTCAAGATGGAGAAAATGCATATTTTTCATCTCTTCCCATAAAAGCAATAGTTGAAACACTAATTAATAACAATATTCCTGCAGCAATTTCCAATACAGCAGGTACATTTGTTTGTAATCATATTATGTATGAAAGTTTATATTTAGCTAATACTAAATACACTGATATAGAAACAGGCTTTTATTCATATACCTTTTTATTAAAGAGCAAATTAAAGATAAACCGAATACTCCTTTTATGGACCTGGAAATTATTATCTTAGCATTAAAATATATTATTGTTACATCTGCTGAATACTATAAAAAAAGAATGATAGAAGGATTACTGGCGGAAAGGAACACTAAATTACAGAAAATATAAAAGGAGCTTATTTGATGTGTACCCAATAATCTGGACACATATATATTTAGTTTAAACTTATGGATGTTATCCTGTAATTTACAGGAGGCATCCATTTTGTTTTTGATTGAATCCTTTTTATTATTGTAATAATCTATATATTCCTCTACTGCTTCATTGAAACTTTCAAATGATAAATAATCTTTTTCACAACCATAATACAGTTCGGTTTTCATCCTTCCAAAGAATGTCTCCATTATACTATTATCATAACAGTTTCCTTTTCTAGACATTGACTGAATGATTCCATGTTCTTTTTAACTCATTTCTATAATAGAAATGTTGGTATTACCACCCTTGATCTGAATGTAAGATTAGTCCCTCCGTTTTTAGGAAATTTATTAAATGCTTTCTCTAACATCCTTTTTATCTGATCTAAATTAGGATGTAAAGATAAATCATATGATATTATTTCATTTGTATTCATATCTAATATTGGAGAAAAATAACACTTTCCCCATGAAAATTTAAATTGAGATACGTCTGTAGTCCACTTTTTGTAATGGTGCTGTTGTACTGAAATCTCGATTTATTATATTATCAGCGACTTTCCCAACAGTTCCTTTATAAGAATGATATTTTTTTCTTTAGGACATTTTTCCTTTTTAACCCTGCCTTGTTCATAAGTCGTTGAACACGTTTATGATTTATTTTTAAAACCTCTATTAATTAATTCATTATAAACTCTACGAACTCCGTATATTCCCTTGTTCTCAGCGAAAATCGTTTTAATTTCTTTTTAGTATTGGTTTTATTGCGAATAGCTATTACATCTACTTTATTCAACTCATAATAATATGTTGATCTAGCCATTCCTACTGCTTTTTAAAAAGATACTTTAGTTTATATTTTTTTATCTACAAGTTCTTTGATGATCGTCGCTTTTTCGCCTCGAGTTGCGTGACCCATTTTTTCTCTTCTCAAGGCAATAGATTTTTTTATTACTTCTATTTCTGTTTTTAATATGTTCGTTTTCAGCTCGTAATCTTATAAGCTCTTCATATTCAGTTTCATTAAGTTTTGGTGCATGTGTTTTATTATTTTTTTTCATATTTTTATCCTTAGGAGGTCGACCTTTCTTAGATTCTTCGAGTCCATTATAACCTAAAGTTTTATATTTGTTAACCCATTGATACAACATTCCAGGTTGAATTCCGTTGCTTAACGCAACAAAAGTACATGATTCACCAGCTAAGACTTTAACAATTAATTCTAATTTCTCTTCTGGTTTCCATTTTCTATTTTGTGGTTTATGGTGTAAAGAGTCAATTCCTGATGAATCAACCATTCTTTTCCATTGTCTTATATTATCTCTGAATCTCTTTGTAGATACACCATCAGGTGTATCCGAAATTCTCCTCTCTCATACATTTCTATACATTCTAATTTAAATTCAAAGCTATAACGCATAATAATACCCCTTTCACCGGTTTGTCCAGTAAAAAGGGTACATATCAATTTTTTTAAAAAAATTTGCTCTTTTTTTATTGACATAATAATATACTAGGTATACAATATATAAGGTATATTAATTTAGGAGAAAAATATATGTTAGAAGATTCATTAGGTCACAAACTTATTACAATACTAGAAGTAATGAGAAACTACACAAAAGAACCATTAGCCAAGCTTGGCATAACACACGGTCATTTCATTACATTATTATATATTTCAGAAAATGAAGGCGTAACTCAGGCGCAACTTTCAGAAATTCATAGAAAAGATCGTAATATAGTTAGTAGAAACATAAATGTATTAGAGGAAAAAGGTTTTGTAATAAGAAAACGCGGAATTGTAGATAGACGCTCTTTTTTTCAATACACTTAACTGACTTAGGTCATTCTGTAGTTTCTACACATAAAAATTTAATAAAAGAAAGTGAACAAGAGGCGTTAAGCAATCTATCAAAAGATGAAATAGCTATATTCTATTCACTTTTAACCAAAATCGCTTAATTACTTTGGAGGAAAACTTTATGAATGAATCAACGGCACAAAATCCACTTGGAACAAAATCCATAAAGAAATTACTTATCTCACTTGCATGGCCTGCTATTACAGCTAATATTGTTAATGCACTTTATAGCATTGTTGACCAGATATTCATTGGCCAAGGTGTTGGATATTTAGGAAATGCTGCAACAAATATCGCTTTCCCTATTACTACTATATGTCTTGCCATTGGTCTTATGATTGGTATAGGAGCTGCTGCAAATTTTAATTTAGAACTAGGACGAGGTAATCCAGAAAAAGCTAAATCTGTTGTTGGAACATCTGTAAGTTCTCTATTCCTAATTGGAATTATCTTGACAATACTAGTTCAAATATTTTTAGAGCCACTTATGTATGCATTCGGATCAACCGATGAAATATTAGAATACGCAAAAACTTTTGCAGGAATAACTTCACTAGGTATTCCATTTTTATTAATTTCTATTAGTACTAACCCAATTGTTCGTTCTGACAATAGTCCAAAATATTCGATGTTCGGAATAGTTTTTGGAGCAGTCTTAAATATGATTTTAAATCCAATATTTATTTTTTTGGTTTCAAATGGGAATTGCTGGTTCAGCATGGGCAACAGTAATAAGTCAATTTTTTTATCTGCAGTTATTTTTATTATTCTACTTCCCTAGATTTAAAAGTGTAAAATTTAAAAAGAAGATTTTTATACCTAAATTCTCACTTTTAAAAAAATAGCAGTGTCTCTTGGAATGACGTCGTTTGTATTCCAAGGTTCAAATATGATTATTCAAGTAGTAACAAATAATTTACTTAATATACATGGATCAGAAACTGTATATGGAAATGACATTCCTATAGCTGTAGCTGGAATTGTTGCTAAAGTTAACATAATATTTATTTCAATAATTATAGGGCTTGTACAAGGAGCTCAACCTATTTTTTTGGTTTTTAACTACGGTGCTAAAAAAATATGGACGTGTGCGTGAAACTATGCGTTACATGATGAAATATGCAATAATTATATCTGTAATATTCTTTATAATTTTTTGAAGCATTCCCTAAACAAATCGTTTCAGTATTTGGTAACGGTAATGAGCTATACTTTGAATTTGCAGTTAAATACATGAGATTCTTCTTACTATTTACCTTTATTAACGGTATTCAAATCTCAAGTTCAACATTTTTTTGTCGTAATTGGAAAGCCAAAAATTGGTGTTACAATAGCCTTAGCAAAACAAATAGTAATACTATTACCAATGTTAATTGTTTTATCTCATATTTTTTTGGATTGAATGGAATAATTTATGCTACACCTATTACCGATATTTGTGCATTCTCAGTTTCATTATTCTTCTTAACTAGAGAATTTAGAACTATGCCAAAAAAATAATATAATCAGTATAATAAAAAAATCTTATGACACAAAAGGTCATAAGATTTTTTTATTATCTTTTTGCTACATATTTTAATTCATCTTTATGTTTTGCTAAAAAGTCATCCATTTCTTTTGTCTGGAATTTGACGTAGATATAGATTAGCTCTTATTGTTTCATCTTCCTCGCGACAAGTTGATAATACTACGTACTTGTCATCTCCTCTTAGTTCAACATTATTATTTTTTTAGTTTTAGCATCTTTTTTTAACATCTGTTAATTGTTTTAAGAAATCTTCATCATTTTCAAAAATCTATACGATAAAAATGAGGTTGTTTCAGGTACAATAGTTAAAAAAATGCTCAGCTTCATAGTAATATTTTTCTCTCAGGAGTTTCAATAACAACATATTTATGGCTATCCAAATACTCTTGCTTATCATAGTAGTTTACATCATTAAACATACGATGATCATTTAATTTGCTTCCACGTGCATGTCCAAATAGCCATGTTAATCTATCTTTAAAAATCTTTTTTTATTGTCCATGTCCATAAATACAGTACCTAAAAATGGAACATTTCCACCTTCAAAAGTCTTATTTAGATATGTTTCATTATCATTAGTTTGAACAACTGGTTCATCTAAATCAGTACCCGGAGCATAAATATACCCAACTACTTCCTTATTCGTTTTTTTGATAAATCTGAAAAAAACGTTTTTGATAAATAATCTTTTTCTTCTTGACTTACTTTTATATGTAACTTCAGTAGAATTTTTGAGTAGTACTTGTTTTACTACTACAACCAGATACAAATACCACAGAAGTTACTAATGCTATAGTTAAAAGTAAGACAGAAAAAATCTTTTTAAAATTAAATATATTTTTCATTTAATTATTTCCTCTATATTATATTATTAATTGTATTTTTGTTTTACTACTACCGCTGTTCCTGTAGCTGTAACTAAAAACATATTGTCACCATCGCTTCCAAGGGCATCAAAATCAATTCTAACTCCGATAACAGCATTAGCGCCCATCTCCTCTGCACGAGCTTCTAACTGTTTTAAAGCTTCAGCTCTTGCTTGAATAATTTCATCTTCGTACCCTTTGATTCTTCCACCAAAAAGGTTTCGAATACCTGCTCCAATATCTTTTACAACATTAATTCCTGCTACTACTTCTCCAGTAGCAAGGCCTCTATATTCTACAGTTTCCATTCCTGGTACATCTTGTATTGTTGTTATAATCATAATTTTATCTTCCTTAATTAATATTAATCTACAAGTATATCTACTACCTCATCTAAAGTAGCTCCTAAGAAGTATGAGTTAATATCAACTTGTTCTAATACTTTCTTAATGTCTTCTTTTTTTGATATTTTTACTCCAACTAATTTCTTAGCTATATCTTCTACATCCATAACTCCAAAGAAGTCTCCATAGAATTTAATGCTAGAAATTACACCATGTTCCACCAAGATATTAGCTTCAATTTTACCTGTTTTAAGTCTTCTATTACGTTTAATATTGAAGTCTGGGTTTTTACCATATACCCAATCCCAAGAATTATTTCTTTCTTCTTGGATTGCTAAAATAGCCTCTTCATCTTCTTTCGTAGCTACAAAATCAGTCATTTCGTATTTTTCACTCATATATTTTTTAAGTGCTGCTACAAAGTCAAGAACTGTCATATCTTGATTTGGTAAGTGTTCTTTAATATTAGTTACACGTGAACGAACTGATTTAATACCTTTTGACTCAATTTTGTCTTTAGATACTTTTAACGCATCTGCAAGAACTGTTGTATCAACATCAAACATTAAACAACCGTGGTGCATAATTCTTCCAGAACGAACGTACTGTGCATTACCACAGAATTTTCTTCCATCGATTTCTAAGTCATTACGACCTGTGAATTCTGCTTTAACACCTAGAGAAGCTAATGCATCAATTACTGGTTGAGAGAATGATTTAAAGTCGAATTCTTCTCCACTTCTACCATTTGAAATGATAGTATAGTTTAAGTTGTTTAAATCATGATAAACTGCTCCTCCTCCACTTACACGGCGAACAATTTTTATTCCGTTGTCATCACAGAATTTTTGGTTAACTTCTTCTCTTGTATTTTGGTTTTTACCAACAACGATACATGGGTCGTTAATCCATAACATAAAAACATCATCTTTTTTTGCTAATTCATTAAAAGCATATAACTCCAATGCAGTATTATAGCGTGGGTCATTACTTTTTGATTCAATATATATCATATTAATCTCCTTAATTAATAAACTTATTTCTTAATATATATATTATAATACAAAATTCAATTTTTTTCTAAACAAAAAAACACATAAAATAAAAATTTTTTTAAACCTATTCAAACAAACTTTTCTAAATATATGGTATAATTAAGAGAAAAACAAAATTTTACATTGAAGGAGTTTACTCACTTATGTCAAAAAAATTATTTTTAACTGGAGATAGACCTACAGGAAAACTACATTTAGGACACTATGTTGGTTCTTTAAAAAATCGTGTAGCTCTACAAAATGAAGAAAACACAGAAATATTCGTTATGATAGCCGACCAACAAGCACTTACTGATAACGCTGATAACCCTGGTAAAGTTATAGAAAATATTACAGAAGTAGCACTTGATTATCTTGCTGTTGGGCTTGATCCATCAAGAACTACAATATTTATTCAATCACAAATACCACAATTAGCTGAATTAAATATGTATTATCTAAACTTAGTAACAGTTTCTAGACTACACCGTAACCCTACGGTAAAACAAGAAATCAATGATAAAAAATTTGGAGAAAGTATCCCTGCAGGATTTTTCACTTATCCTGTAAGTCAAGCAGCAGATATTACAGCTTTTAAAGCAACACATGTACCTGTTGGTGAAGACCAAAAACCAATGCTTGAACAAACACGTGAAATAGTACGTGACTTTAATAGAATCTATAATAAAGATGTACTTGTCTTACCAGAAATCATTCTTCCTCCTAAAGAACATGCTCGTCTAGTTGGAATAGATGGAAAAGGAAAAATGAGTAAGAGTCTTAATAACGGTATTTACCTAGGTGATAGCGAAAAAGATATCAAAGATAAAGTAATGAAAATGTACACTGACCCTAACCATATTCGTGTAGAAGATCCAGGGCAAGTAGAAGGAAATGTAGTATTTAAATACCTTGATATTTTCGATCCACGTACTGATGAAGTAGCAGAACTAAAAGAACACTATTCTCGCGGTGGTCTTGGAGATGTTAAGCTGAAAAAACGTCTTAACGAAGTTATGCAAGAATTCTTACGCCCAATTAGAGAACGTCGTGAAGAATTTGCTAAAGACAAAGCAGAAGTTTATAATATGCTTAAAGCTGGAAGTGAAAAAGCAGAAAGCGTAGCTTCCGCTACACTTGATGAAGTAAAAGATGCTATGGGTATCAACTACTTTTAAAAAAATAAAAAAATTAAATAAACATTTTTTTAGAAGTACATATCTTCTAAATTAATTATTAGAGCGACTAATCAATATTGTTAAAAATTATTTGTAAGTCGCTCTCTTATCTGTGAAAATTTTATAAGGAGGCTTTATGGCTAAAAGAAAAAATCAACAAATTTCACTATTTACAATTGTTTCTATTATATTAGTTATTGTAGTGCATTTGCAATTACATATTACACTACTAATAAATCATCAAGTAAAAACAACATATTCTAATGTTTCTTCTATTCCACAAGATGTTATTAATTCATTATCTGCACCAAGTGAAAGTGAAGCATCAGATGATAATAAATATAAAGTATTAAATAATAATACACCTTACTTCACAAAAGATGACCTATCTACAAAATCATATGAAAGTTACAGTGATTTAGATAGTTTAAAACGTGTAGGTCAAGCAAATGCCATTATTGGTACTGATCTTATGCCAACAGAAAAACGTTCAGAAATTTTAAACGTTCGCCCTAGTGGATGGCAAAGTAATAGAGGAACTCATGTTTATGATCGTTCTCACCTAATAGCATTCCAACTAGCAGGTGAAAATGATAATGAGAAAAACCTTATGACTGGCACGAGATTTATGAATCTAAATATGATTCCTTTTGAAAATCAAGTTGCCGATTATGTGAAAAAGACAAAAAAACACGTTCGTTATAGAGTTACACCAGTATTCAAAGATAAAGACCTTGTAGCTCAAGGAGTTATTATGGAAGCTATGTCTGTTGAAGATAACGGAGCAAGTGTTAAATACAATGTATTTATATACAACTACCAAAAAGGTGTAACAATTGATTATAAAACTGGAAAATATACTCTAAAATAGAAAAATAGACCTCAAGGCTAATATAACCTTGAGGTCCTTTTACTTATAAGTTATTTTGTTGAAGCCCCTTCAACTTCTCCTATAGCTGCTTTAGCTGCAGCAATTCGAGCTATTATTACTCGGTATGGAGAACATGAAACATATCCTAGTCCTAGCTTAGAAACTAATAGGATAGATTTTTCATCTCCACCGTGCTCACCACAAATTCCTAGTTTAATTCCAGGTTTCACTGCTTTTGCTTTATCAACTGCAATATGCATCAACTCTAATACTCCACTTTCATCTAAATGTACAAATGGGTCTGATTCTAAGATATTTTTCTTTTTATAAATATCGATGAATTTTTCTGCATCATCACGTGAATATCCGAAAGTTAATTGAGTTAAGTCATTTGTACCAAAGCTGAAGAAGTCAGCATGTTTAGCTATTCTATCAGCTATTATACAAGCTCTAGGTATCTCTATCATTGTTCCTACTTTGTAGTTGAATTCAGCATTGTATAGGTGGATTTCTCTTTCTACTAAGTCAACAATTTGTTCTCTTAATACTGATAACTCATTTTCAAGTCCAACAAGAGGAATCATGATTTCAACATTTACTACTATTCCTTCTTTTCTAGCTCTTATTGCAGCTGAACTAATAGCTTTAGCTTGCATTAAGTAGATTTCAGGATATGTAACACCTAAACGACAACCACGATGTCCCATCATTGGGTTGAATTCTGCAATACTTGTAATTTTAGCTTTTAATTGATCTACAGTTACTCCAACCTCTTCTGCAATGATAGCTATAGTTTTATCATCTTTTGGAAGGAATTCATGTAAAGGTGGATCTAATAATCTTATATTAACAGATTTTTCCTTCTCTTTCGCTTTTAAAGATTTTTATAGAAATCATCACTTTGAATAGGTTGTAATCTTTCTAAGAATTTAACTCTTTCATTTGTATCAGCAGCTAGAATCATTTTTCTTACAAGACTAATTCTATCTTCTTCGAAGAACATATGCTCTGTTCTACATAATCCTATTCCTTCTGCTCCAAAGTCAAACGCTACTTTAGCATCAATTTCATTATCAGCATTCGCAAATACTTTCATTTCTCTGATTTCATCTGCCCATGATAATAATTTTTTGAATCTATCACTAAATTGTGCATCTACTTTATTAACTTCACCTAAATATACTTTACCGCTACTTCCATCTACAGAAATAGTGTCCCCTTCTCTAAGCACTACATCAGATACTTTTAATGTTTTTTCGTTGTAATCAATTATCATATTTTGACAACCACATACACAACATTTACCCATACCACGAGCTACTACAGCTGCGTGTGAAGTCATACCACCACGTAATGTAACAATACCTTGAGAACTTACCATTCCTTCAATATCTTCTGGAGAAGTTTCTTCCCTAACTAATACTACTGGATGTGTTTTAGCCGCTTCTACAGCTTCTTGAGCAGTAAAGTAAATTCTACCTACTGCAGCACCTGGTGAAGCTGCTAAACCTTGTGTTAATTGTTTTGCTTCTTTTAACGATTTTTCTTCAAATGTAGCGTGTAAAAGTTTATTAATTTCTTCAGTACCAACTCTTAAAATAGCTTCTTCTTTAGTAATTATCCCCTCTTCTACTAATGAAACAGCTACTTCTACTACTGCATTTGGTGTTCTCTTAGCATTACGAGTTTGAAGAATATATAATTTTCCATCTTCTATAGTGAACTCAATATCTTGCATATCTTTGTAGTGATGTTCTAATTTTTTAGAAATATCCACAAACTCTTTATATAAGTGTGGCATATCTTCTTCTAATACACTTATATTTTTTGGTGTTCTTATACCTGCTACAACATCTTCACCTTGTGCATTAATTAAGTACTCCCCGAATAACTTGTCTTCACCTGTTACAGGGTTTCTACTGAATGAAACACCTGTACCACAGTTATCTCCCATATTACCGAATACCATTGCTTGGATGTTTACTGCTGTACCTAATTTGTCACTAATATTGTGTAGTCTTCTGTACACTTTAGCACGGTTATTATTCCATGATTTGAATACAGCTTCTACAGCTAACATAAGTTGTTCTTTTACACTCATTGGGAATTCACGCCCAACTTCTTTTCTATAGATAGCTTTGAATTCTTCAACAACTTTGAATAAATCTTTTTCATTCATATCACTATCTTGAGCATAACCATTAGCTTCTTTTTACTCTAGTTAAAACTTCTTCAAATTTATATTTTTTTCAACATTCATTACAACATCAGAAAAACATTTGAATAAAGCGACGATAGCTATCATATGCAAAAACGATAGTTGTTATTTTTTTCTTAGCTAATACTATAGTAGTTTCATCATTCAATCCTAGGTTTAAGATAGTATCCATCATACCTGGCATTGAATATACAGCACCACTACGAACAGATACTAAAAAGTGGATTTTCTAAACTACCAAGTTTTTTTACCCATTGTTTTTTTCAAGTATTTCTAATTGCTCATTTATTTGTTTTTAATATTTCAGGTTTAATTCTTTCACCATTTTTCATAGTAACTATTACAGCTCTCAGTTGTAATGGTAAAACCAGGAGGAACATTAATACCTAAACTTTGCATTTCTGCTAAGTTTGCTCCTTTTTCCTCCTAATAAAGATCTCATATCTTTATTACCTTCACTAAAATTATAAACATATTTTTTTGACATTTTTCTTCCCCCATTAATTTTTTTAATTTTTTTCGTCTTTAAATAATTAATATTTTGTTTAAACCTCTAAAACCGCGTTCCCTCATTATATTAATAATAATTTCCGCAGTTTCTTCTATTGCCTTATTCTGTACATCTATTACAGGGCAACCAATTTTTTTCCATAATCTCCAGTGCATACTCCAACTCCTCAAAAATTTGAAGTTCGTCAGTATAATCAGTCCCTTGTTCAACACCAAGTGTTTTTAAGTCTTTGCTCCCTTAATTTGTTTAGTTGTTCAACAGAGTTTGTTAAACCAATAATTTTTTTCTTTTTACTTCATATAGTTGTTCAGGTAAAATCAAATCTTGTACAATTGGTACATTCATTACCTTAATATTTCTATTAGCTAAGTATAAACTTAGTGGTGTTTTTGATGTTCTCGACACTCCTAGAATTACTACATCTGCTTCTTTCAAGCCATTAATATCTTTCCCATCATCATATTTAACAGCAAATTCTAGTGCATCAACACGTTTGAAGTATTCTGTCCCCATTCTTCTAATTAAACCAGGATTATTTTCTGGTTTTACTTCTAATTTCTCTTCAAAGATATTCAACATTCCACTAAGTAAATCAATTACTTTTATCCCTTTTTCCTCAGCAATTCTCTTAGTATACTCAGCTAACTCCCTATCTACTAATGTTTGTACAATTACATCATCTTTTTCTATATTCTCCACTATAGATTCAATTCTCTTTTGTACTAACATTAGAATTTTTTTAAAATCTTATATCTTGCATCCGAATAAGAAAACTGTACTAAAAGTCGCTTTTACAACATCTTTTGCAGTATTTTCCTATCGAATCGGATATTATATGTACAGTTAACATCCTATCCCTCCAGTATCTCTAATAATAATTTAATTAATGTAGTTTTTAGAAATTTTTTTCCTACAATCACTCTTCCACCAGCCTCTTCCCTTACAACTGGTAAACAGTCAATTTCATGTAAAATAATTTTTCTAAGTGCATCACTTACCAGGTCATCTTCATGAATATAAATTACATTTTGGAACTCTAGTCATAGCAAGTGCTATAGGTAAAGTATCCGCATCTGCATTTCTTGATAATTTTAGCATATCTTTTCTTGAAGTAACTCCTACTAAGTGGCCCTCTTCATTAACAATGAAAATTGTACCTACATCATATATAAATAACTTAGATAATACATCTGCATAGTTTGCTGTACTTTTTGCAGTAATTGCAATCCCCATTACTTCTTTTTACTAATTTACTTTTTAATTTCTTCCTTTTTTTCTCCCGGTGAAAAGTCATAATTGTAATAGTATCCTACATTAGGTTTTTGCCTCTAGCACTTCTAGCATTCCTAAAACTGCCAAATCATTTCTTAATGTAGATTTCCCTAAAGAAAGCTTCTCTGCAATCTCATCACTTGTGATTGGTTCGAAATTTTTTTACTATTTCAATTATAGCTTTATGTCTATCAGTAAGTTTCATTGGTCCTCCTTTTTTTCGTTTTTACATGTATAATTATACATTATATTACACATCAATTCAACAATTATTTTTAATTAATGTAATAATTATGTATACCTAACCTGAATTTATTATCATTTTTTTGAAATACTATACTTTTTAAAAAAATATTTTTTTATTTTTTTAAAAAGTTTAAATAAATCGATTTCTTTAATAAGTTTATTGACTTTTTAATAATAATTATGTAACAAATATTTTACAAAAATTTTTTTATTTTATTCAAATTAATAGGGATATATGATATAATATAAAAAAACGTAATGAGGTGAACAAATATGTCAAAATTATCTAAACTCCTTGTAATTGGTAGTGGTGTAGCCGTAGCTAATTTCTATACAAAAAAATCCTAATAAAGTTGACGAACACGCTGGTTTTTATTAAGAAGAAAGCAAAAAGATTATTACGGTTATACTCGTTGTATGATTAGATATACTAAGAAAAATGGTGTAGAAGAAGCTGTAAATTATATGTATAACGACTTTAAAAAAATGTTGTTAAACGTACCAAAAAAATAGCTTAGAAAACACTTATGAAAATGCAGTGGATCATGGTAAAGAATTATCAAGTAATGTCGCAGAAATAAAAAGAACATGCACTGATGTAAAATCATATTCTAAAGAATTTAAAGAAAATATTACTGCAGACTCATGCGACTGGTGAGGAACTTAAACCAGTAATTAATAACTACAAAGATCAAGTTCAATCATCTTTAAGTGCTATAAAAAAATCAAGTAACAAATATTAAAAAGAATGTTGAAGATGATAAAGTACAAGAAAAAAAGTAGAAGAATTCAAAAATGAAACTACTGAAAAACTTAACTCTGTTAATGAAAAAGCTAAAAACTGAAGTTCTTAATAAAGAAAAAAAACAGTAGAAGATAAAGAAGAGAACAAAACAGAGGAATAATAAAATTAGATACTACCCATCAAAAGACAGGAAAGCTATAATAGATTACAGTATCTATAATATTGTAATAATTATTCTAATTACTTTCTTTTCTACTAAAAAGATAAAAAAGACAGCCAAGATTATTTTTCTTGACTGCCTTTTTATTTTTTTATAGATTATCTAATGTCTGCTATACGTTCTTTCACGCTATCATATTGTTCTTGATATGTAGCTTGTTTTTCTTTTTCTTTAGCAACAACAGCTTCAGGAGCTGAACCTACGAACTTCTCATTAGAAAGTTTTTTATTTACACGATCTAATTCTTGTTGAAGTTTATCTAATTCTTTACCTAGACGCTCTTTTTTTCTTTATCTACATCTATTAAATCACTTAGTGATACGTAGATTTCTGCACCTGGTAAAATTCTACTTATATCAGTTTCACTAACTTCCACATCACGTTCAATAATTAACTCACTAGGACGAGCAAATTTTTCTAGATATGCACTACCACTTAGAAGTACATCTTTTACGCTATCTTGAGAGTATTTAATTTTAATAGGAATTTCACGTGACATTGGAGCATTTACCTCACTACGGATGTTACGTACTGCTGTAATTACATCTTGAATATATTGCATATCTTCAGTTTCTTTTTCAAATACTAATGAAGTATCAACTTTCGCGAATTCGCTAGTTACAATACTATCCCCTTCATGTGGAATATGTTGCCAGATTTCTTCAGTTACGAATGGCATAAATGGATGTAACATTTTTAGAGAAGCATCTAATACATAAACTAAAACAGATTTAGTTGTATTTTTAGCAGCTTCATCTTCACCATTTAGTGAAATTTTAGCAATTTCAATATACCATGAACAGAACTCTTCCCATACGAAGTTATAAAGAATACGGCTTGCTTCACCAAACTCATATTTTTCGAATAATCTTTCAAAGTCTTCTATTGTTTTAGCTAATTTAGTTAAGATATATTTATCAGCTAGAGTTTTTTCTCCACTTAAATCTATATCACTATATTCAAAACCTTCTAAGTTCATAATTACGAAACGAGAAGCATTCCAAATTTTGTTAATATAGTTCCAGCTAGCTTCGATTTTTTCAGTTGAGTAACGTAAATCTTGTCCTGGAGTTGAGTTAGTAGCTAAGAAGTAACGTAAACTATCAGCTCCGTACTCTTCGATAACTTCCATTGGATCTACTCCATTACCTAATGATTTACTCATTTTACGACCTTGTTCATCACGAACTAATCCATGAATTAAACAATCTTCAAATGGACGTACCCCAGTAAATTCTAATCCTTGGAATACCATACGAGCTACCCAGAAGAAGATAATGTCATATCCAGTAACTAAACAGTTATTTGGATAGTAACGTTTGAAATCTTCACTTTCTAGATCTGGCCATCCTAATGTTGAGAATGGGAATAAAGCTGAAGAGTACCAAGTATCAAGAACGTCCTCATCTTGTACATAGTTTTCAATATCTTTTGGTGGGTTTACATCAACATAAACTTCACCAGTTTCTTTGTGATACCAAGCTGGAATACGGTGTCCCCACCAAAGTTGACGAGAAATACACCAGTCTTGGATATTTTCCATCCATGTATTTAATGTATGTTCAAAACGTGGTGGATAGAAATTAACTTTTCCATTTTCATCTTTTTGATTCTCTAATACTTTGTCCGCTAGTGGTTTCATAGCAACAAACCATTGTTTAGAAAGATATGGTTCTACTACTGCTCCACTACGTTCAGAGTGTCCTACTGAGTGTAGGTGTTTTTCAATTTTGAAGCAAACTCCACTTTCTTGTAGGTCAGCTATTAATGCTTTACGACATTCAAAGCGATCCATACCGTTATATTTATCAGCATGTTCATTCATAACAGCACCTTCGTCCATAACGATAATGCGTTCTAGATTATGGCGTTCTCCTACTTCAAAGTCATTTGGATCATGTGCTGGAGTGATTTTAACTACACCACTTCCAAAATCTTTTTCTACATATTCATCTGCAATAACAGGAATTTCTTTATTCGTTACCGGAAGTAATACTGTTTTTCCAATATATTTTTGATATCTTTCATCATCTGGATGAACAGCTACTGCAGTATCACCAAATAATGTTTCAGGTCTTGTAGTTGCAACTTCTAAGTAATCACCACTACCATCAGCTAAGAAATATTTTAAGTGATAGAATGCACCTTCTACATCTTTGTGAATTACTTCAATATTTGATAAAGCTGTTTTTTGAACTGGATCCCAGTTAATAATTTTTTCACCACGATAAATTGTTCCATTTTTGTAGTGGTCTACGAAAATTTTTGTTACAGCTTTATTTAATCCCTCATCTAGAGTAAATCTTTCTCTAGTATAATCTAGTCCTAATCCTAGTTTTGCCCATTGTTCACGAATATATCCTGCATATTCTTCTTTCCATTCCCATGCACGTTCTAAGAATTTCTCACGTCCTAAATCATAACGGCTAAGCCCTTCTTCACGCATTTTTGCTTCTACTTTTGCTTGAGTAGAAATACCCGCATGGTCCATACCAGGAAGATAAAAGCACATCAAAAACCTTTTAATCTTTTATATCTTGTTAACATATCTTGTAATGTTGTGTCCCAAGCATGTCCAATATGTAATTTACCTGTTACGTTTGGTGGTGGAATTACTATTGTATATGGATTTTTCTTACTTTTTATTATCTGCTTTTAAATACTTCTTTTTCTAACCACCAGTTATAGCGATTATGTTCTACTTGAGTTGGATTATATTTTGTAGACATTTCAGTCATGACTTTTTCCTCCTTAGGTATTATTATTAGTTTTTATTATTTCAATTTACTTAGTTGGTGATTTTTTTCTTTGTCTTATTACCTATTTAAAAAAATAAATCAAATTTTAGATAAAAAAATAACCTCCATCCCTATCTAACAAGGACGAAAGTTTCGTGGTACCACCTTTATTCTAATTATTAATTAGCACTTAATAAGATTAACGCTCTAACCACGTTTAAAAGCTACTTACGTTCACTCTAAATGCTCACCGTCTACTTCAAAGTCTTGCCTAGGAGAAATCTCTCAACCACTGATTTCTTTTTCTGTATCCTACGGTACGCAAGAACTCTTACTTATCGGCTCATCGCATATATTTTATAATTAAAATATGTTTAATATATTATCATATATTCTAACAATAATCAAGTACTTTATAAAAAAATCACAATAAGAAAAAGGTGAGCACTAACCTTAATACCCACCTTGTTTTATAGTTAATATAGTATAAATACTCTTATTTTTAATAAAGCTTTGTTACTAAATTGTAAGCTAAAGTATAACCAATATATGCACCTACTGCAAAGCAGCTCCAATAGCTAAAAACAAATTGAACCCCTTTCGGTAAACTATTAAACTTATCATTAAATTTCTTTAACATAACAAACACCTCTACATTATTAATAGTCATTTTTATTATACTAATTATAATAATAAACGTCAATTAATAACCTAAATTTAGGTTATTATAAAAACTTTTAAAAAAATAGATATCAATTATTATTTTTATATAATATATTAAAAAAAGTAGTCTAATAAATAAACTACTTTTTCCTAATATTATTTTTTTCTTTCTTATTTTTCCATGCTGTAGCATTATTGATTTTTTATTGGTAAATTATCTAAATAGAACTCTGGATCTTTACCTTGCTTATGTTGTTTTTACATAGTCTTTTAGCACTACATAAACTACACCAGATAAACCTATAATAGCTATTAAGTTCAGTAAACTCATTAATCCCATCGTAACATCAGCAAATCCCCAAACTATATCTAAATCCATAACACTACCAACATAAACGAATATACAAACTATAACTCTGTATATATTAACTGCCCATTTTTTAGGTACTAGGTATTGAATATTTGTTTCACCATAGTAGTAGTTACCAATAACTGAACTATATCCAAATAAGAAAATAGCTACAATCAAGAATATAGTACCAATACTTCCTATTTGAGAAGTTAATGCCGCTTGAGTTAATTGAATTCCTTGCAGTTTGTCAGCTCCATACTCTACACCAGGATATAGTAAAATTAAAAATGCTGTAGCTGTACAAACTAAACAAGTATCAAAATATACTCCTAAAGTTTGAATAAATCCTTGTTTTGCAGGGTGTGTACTATCCGCAGTCGCTGCAGCATTAGGTGTTGACCCTAATCCAGCTTCATTGGTAAACATACCACGTTTAATACCTAATAATATAGATGTTCCCATCCCTATTACTCCGCCACCAACTTGTTCAAGTCCAAAAGCAGATTTAACTATTTGTACTAAAATCCCAGGTAATTTATCAAAATTTAATACCATAATAACTAATACAATAAATAAATATAAAACTGCCATTACAGGAACTAGCCATTGAGTAATTTTTACTACTTTAGTTACACCACCAAATACTACAAATACCGTTAATACTAATAGTGCAATACCTGCTACTCTTGGATTAATATCATAAGCTTGTAAAGCTTGAGCAATCGTATTTGTTTGAACCGAGTTAAAAGCTATACCATACGTTATCGAAATAACAATCGCAAATAGCACACCCATCCATTTTTGACCTAGACCTTTTTCCATATAGTAGGCTGGTCCCCCGCGATAAACACCTTTTCTATCACGAACTTTATATACTTGAGCTAATGTAGACTCAGCAAATGATGATGCTCCTCCAAATAGAGCCATAACCCACATCCAAAATACTGAACCTGGTCCTCCCATAGCAATCGCAATTGCTACTCCAGCGATAGTACCTGTTCCAACACGAGATGCTGCTGATATAGTAAATGCTTGGAATGCAGATACACCTTTTTGTTCTCCATCTTTCCCTACTTTAGGTTTTTCAGTGATAAGCCTAAACATTTCTTTTATATATGTAAATTGTACAAACTTGGTACTAAATGTAAAATATATACCAGTAACTATAACTAACCCAATTAAAAAAATATGTCCACATAAAATCATTTAGGTTAGTTAATAATTCTAAAAATCTATCCATAATTTATTAATACCCCTTTTTTTATAAAAAAACTATGTTTCAATTATACTCGAATATAAAGTTTTATATAAATCCACGTTAGATTTTTTTCACATATTATTGAAGTTTTATAATTTTTTTCTTTTATTTATACAAGAAAATATTGATATTCTATATTATAATTGGAACAAAACGATATATAATCTAACAATAAATAAACACTGGTCTATAAACTAGAAAAAAATATGTAACTAATAATAACAAAAAAATCTGGGAATAATTCAAACATTATGTTAAATTTTTCCCAGAGTCATTTTTATAAACTTCGCCTTATGAGATTTCTATTTTTTCAGCACTCTTTATGATATAATTCTTTCTTTTTCTTCGTTATATTAAAAGCTTAATATAAATTTAGAGTATATTATTTATGATAACTAGCACCAGTTATTATTCGATAAGCTCTATACACTTGTTCTAACAGTACTACTCTCATCATTTGATGAGGAAAAGTCATCTTACTAAAAGATAGTGCATAATCACTTCTTTTCTTAACACTATCAGAAAGTCCGTAACTTCCACCAATTACTAATACAACATCACTTTTTACCAGTTAACATCAAATTATCTATCTTAGCACAGAATTGCTCACTAGAAATACTTTTACCTAATATTTCTAGAGTAATAACATACTGTGTATCTTTAATTTTTTTGAAAGAATATTGTTACCCTCTTTTTTTCCATAGCTAGTGCTATCTCAGAATCATTTTCTACTTTTTACTTTTTTTCGTCATTGATTTCAATTGTATTTAGCTTAATATATGCACCTAAACGTTTTTCATATTCTTTAATAGCATCTCGATAAAACTTTTCCTTGACTTTACCAACACATATTAATGTAACTTTCATTATTATCCTCTTTCTAGAAGAAAGGTTGCTTATTAGTACCCTATTCTATTTATTTAATACAAACTTCTCAATTGCATACGCAAAACCATCTTCATCATTACTTTTTGAAATAAAATCTGCCGCTTCTTTTAAAATACTATTACCATTTTCAACAGCAACACCTAGTCCAGCAAACTCAATCATACTAAGATCGTTTAGACCATCTCCAAGAGCCATAACATTTTCGTTAGTTAATCCTAATTTTTTACATAATGAATCTAAAGATGCACCCTTAGAAATACCTTTATCATTAACTTCGATAAAGAATGGTTTAGACATAGCTACCTCATATTCATCACCTAACTCTTTAGCCAACTTATCTTTGATTTTCGCTGCTTCATCAGGATGTTTTAAAATTATAACTTTAGCTGCACCTTCCTTTATTTCTTCTTTCATATTTTCACGAACTACTAACTCTGCACTTACTAAACCAGATTCAATTTGTGCATATTCATTATCACGATTTGTAAGAACTTTCCCACCTTGATAAGTAAGAATATCACAATCATTATCCAAAGCAACATCTATTAAAAATTTTATTCTCTCTGGAGATAAGAATTTTTTTCATAAACAACTTCTCCAGTTTTTTTAAGTTAGTTATTCTAGCTCCATTAAATGATAATAAATAATTATCATAACTATCTAATTTTAAGTCTTCGACAATTTTCATCATACCAAAATCTGGTCGACCAGATGCTAAAATGACTTTTATATCTTGTTCTTTACATTTTTTTCAATAATCTCTATTTTTTTGAGAAATCTCATTATTACTATTTACCAGTGTATCATCTATATCTGTAACTATTAATTTATACATATAAAGTATCCTTCCATATATCTAATTATATAAGAGTATTTAATTATTTCTTGACTATACATTCTCAATATTATATCAAAATTTTTAATTATTATTCCATATAAATAAAAAAATAACATAAAAAGAGCTAGAATATATGATATATCTCCAAAGTTTTTATAAATATATCAAAAATTCTAACTCTTTATTTTTATTCTACAAAATATATTTAAACTTTTTAGCTCAACACATTCTGTTAATTGTTGCTTAATTTCTTCTTGTATATGATGAGAAATCATTATTAAGGTAAGTTGATTATCAGCTAAGATGTTATTTTTCTATACGTATTGCGGTTTTTTCATCTAATGCTGATGTTGCTTCATCTAAAATTAAAATTGGATAGTCTCTAATTAATACTCTAGCAAGAACTAATCTTTGCTTTTCACCACCAGATAATATTCCTCCCATATTTTCTAGCTCATGATCTAAACCATTATCTAAGCTTTTTAACCCTATCATCTAGGCACACTTTTTTTAGAACATTCCATATTTCCTCATCTGAAAAATCTTCATCTAAAGTAATATTATATCGTATAGAACCTGTAAAAATAGAAGTTTGTTGACTTACATAACCTATTTCATTTGAAAAATTGATATCATCCTGTGTTTCAAGAGGAACACTATCTATTAACACTTTATCAGTATCAGAGTGTAATTTTTCCTAGAAGAAGTTTGATTAAAGTTGATTTCCCAGAACCACTTTTTACCAATTATAGCGTATTTACCACCTTTATTTATATTGAAGTTGAAATCCTTAATAACATGATTATCACCAAAACTGTAATTAAAGTTTTTTTAAATTCTATTTTTTTCTTTAACATGAGGATACTTTGTTTCCTTAACAGTTGATTTTTTTACAACACTATCTAATATATCTTTTGTCCCAATTACTTTTGATATATAAATCAACTAGCTGACCAGTAGATGTAAGATATATTCCTAATATAGTAGACACTGAGGCTATTGCTCCAATACTTAATTCGTTTCTCAAAACTAAATAAACAGCGAAGATAAAAAAATTAACAGTTCAAATAGCTTTTTCTATACTTTGCAAAAGTTAGTTCACCAAACGCCATTAGCTTAGAAATATTATACTGTTGATCTTCTTTTTGGCTCTGACTAGACTTAACATTTTTTTGAAAATAGTTTTTATTCTTCCAATATTCTTTAAGTCTTCATAGCCACTTATATATTCTTTTTAAAAACACCTGAAAACTTACCAGTTAATATTGATAAGTTTGTATAACCTACTCTAATTTTATTACCAAATTTTCCACTTATTAAAAAAACATTGCACCTGATGATACTATGGCAAAAAAATAACAAACTTCCAATTTATCATCCACAAGAAAACTACCGATGATATAAATAATACAATAGAGCTTAGCAAACTAGTTAGCATGAGAATAAATATGTAGATAATAATTCTAATTGATATGTATACTTTTGCCATATGCTCACCTGAGTCTACTTTATTGAAATCAGATTGGGGCATATTCTCTATATTTTCACTAATTCTATCTCCTAAATATATTTTTCCACTGTCTAATTAACTGAGCAACTATGATTTTTTTAACCAAGCCCTTAATAATTCTACAGTTATTAAAAATACATATAATAATAGCTACTTTATACCACAATGATCCAGTTTTTATACACTACTGTATTAACGATATCAACACGAGCATACACGACATAAACAGTTCCTATAGAAAACTATTAATGTTAAAATAAACATAATACTCAATTTAAATTTATTTAATGTTATGACTTCTAAAAATATTTTTTTATCATATTATCCCACCTTTTCTTAATTCCCCTAATAATTTACCTGACACAAAAGTGTTTTTTTCTTGCTTTTAACATATATATTTATCTATATCTTTTTATTATATGTTAGAGAATTTTATAATATACTTTTTGTATTATAACACAACTTTATTTTTTTATTCTATTTTCAAACAAAAACTAACTCAAAGCATTCTATATTTATATAGAATCTTTAAGTTAGTTTACACATATTTAATATAATTATCCCAGTATCTCGTAAATTAGATATATTAAGAAAAAAAATACTTAAAAAAATTACAATTCCTATTGCTTGGGCAATATTTTCATGTTTTTTTAATTTATCTGGGTCTTTTTCTTATTTCTATTGCTTCTTCCTCTGTCATTCCAGCTAAAAGATTTATACTCTTTTTAACTATCAATAGATAAGAAGTATGAAGAAATATAAAAATCAGTATAATTATACCAGCAATATGCCATAGTTTATTATTAAATACTGATTCTAGAATAACTGTCACTGTAATTAATAAAGTTTCTATTGCCGTTAATATTAGAAAAATTTTTTTCTACTCATATCTTTATCCCTACCTTTTCATATTATATTTAAAAACACTGTCCCTATACGCTTCTTCTTTATTATATTATATCATATCTTCTTGCTATTATTCCAATGATACCAGAAAGCTACAATAGTCATTATTGCTATCACTAAGCTATTTTTTTGAGCTCTCTAATTTACATTTTCAGTATTTTTAAAAACTATTTTTTTCACCTTATATTTTTTTCAGTATATAACGAAGTTGCTC
>BNJU01004513.1_pt1 | contig 66411 bp, 68 predicted proteins | sample 8539281 | NCBI WGS metagenome assembly BNJU01 (sample SAMD00202456, study PRJDB9452) | human saliva metagenome | isolation source: human saliva | place: Japan
CCGACACCGTCACCCGCGCCCTGACTCGATGAACCCACCCACGGTACTGCTGAACTGAGCTACTTCACAATCTGAAGTTTTGGTTTGACAGTCGGTGCTTCTCGCTGCCCAGATTCTCAAAACTGATTTCGTGCCCGGAATCGGGGCTGCGTGAAGTGCTTGGCCGAGCATAAAACCAGTAACATCGTCAGGACGTTGACCGATTGTCCTGGCCCAGTCCGAGACTGAGAGTCCCCGAGACCTGAGATGATCATTGACTGTGCTGAAGACTCGTGATTTCTCGTAGGGGAGCGTACTGCCCGGCTCCCCTTGATGGAAGCCTCGTGTGGTGAGCGCAGCGAGCATCTGCCGGTATCCCCAGTCCGACAGCACTCCTGCGTCGTAGATCGAACGCGCCGTTGCGATGGCCGACGTTCCGTAGGTGATCTTGATCTTCATCAGAGTATCGAGTGACGGAGGATTTGATAGCTTGGCACGCAAGGACTCTGTGGGAAGCAGGAACTCGGCGGCAAAAATGTTCGCTTCATGCTCGATCTGTCGGTCTGTCGACTCTTCGGTTCTGGTGACATCTGAGTGGAGTATCAGGTGGCCGATCTCGTGTGCTAGATCGAAACGTGAACGCTCCGCTGTCTTGACACGGGACAGGAAGATGAAGGGGCGTCCCTCCGCTGACCAGAAACTGAATGCATCCACTTTGACGTCCTCCAATGGAATCCCTGAGGGACTCTGATGCCGTGAGCCTCAGCCATCTGCACCAGGTTGGGGGCAGGTCCCAGGCCCATTCCCCATGCTAGACGCAGAGCTATAGCCGCCTCTTGAGGTGAGTTGCGAAACTCGGTGTCGATCAGGCTGAGGGCAGGTGTCCTAAAATGTTTAGAGATGGACCTGTAGAACTCGACGCCCAGTGCTCCGAACGCTGTTGAACGACGCAGTAAGACGGATGGAGAACGTCGTCGTGCCCGGAAGAACACCTGTTTCTCGTCCAGTAGGTCAATCTCCTTAGTCGAGAAGAATTCGGGCGGCATCCCTGTGATGGTGGCGATCTGATGCAATCTTGATGAAGGGGGGCCCACAGACTCCCATGTTGTTACTGTGCGAGGTGTCGTTCCCGCTTTGTGGGCCAGTGCTGACTTGGACAGTCCTGCCCTCTGTCTGGCCAGAGTGACTCGCGATGCCCCGAGTGTCATGAGATAGCGGTGATCTCGAAGTCCACGTCCTGTGTGGCTGCATAGGCCTGCATTCCGTCACCGGAAGTCAAGTCAGTGTATCCTGAAAGGTCTTGTGTGGGCAGAATGATGCGCGTCTCCCACTGGGTGACGAAACCTTTGTTGCAGTCTATCGGCAGTGACAGCTCCAGGCGTAACTCATTGCTGGCTCGGTCCCAGAAATAGAGCAGGACCCAGGTTTGCAGGTCGGCGAAGACTGTATCCTTATCGCCCAGTCCGAAGTCGAGCCGACACTGCGTGTATCGCGGAGCGCTACTCGTTGCTGCGTTGTTTTCGACCTCATTGGCGAATCTGGGGCCTTTGGTGCGTGCGTTGCGCGGGTTGCCATCCGCGTGAGCAGTCTGTGAGTCGCCGCCAACTGCTGCGATTGCCGTGGTTCCGTCTGGGCTGACTGATCGGGGAGCGTTGGCGATGTCATGGCGCTTCCAATCCTCGTCGTTGAGCTGTTTGCGCAGCGCTCCCACGATCTTCGACCAGATGGAGAACCCGAAGGAGATCGCCGGTTCAAAAGGTGAGTATCCGGCGACTGCGCTCTGCAACCCCTCAACGCAGGGCCGGGTGAGGTTGGAGGGGGACAGGCCCATCGCGTGGAGTTCCTGCTCGGCCGCCGTTCCGGTGATGACTCGTGCGCGTGGCAACGGTGTCGTGGGCTGAGTCATGAGGGCCTCCCGGAGCCTCGAACGAGTGGACGGAACCAGAAGTTACCACAGACGAGCGTACAGAACCGGAAGTGGCAGGGTCCCTATGTGGTGTGTCAAGCGGTTGCGGGTGGCTGTGTTGACGGATGGGGGTCGTAGAGGATGTCGTTGCGGATCATGGCGTGCAGGGTCAGGGGGTGGCGGTGGGCCAGGGCGAGGACGGCATGGCCTAAAGCTGTGTGCCTTGGTTGCGTTTGCGCTGGTAGACCTCACGCAGGCGCTCCTCGTCGTTGGGTAGGTCTCGTGGTTGACGGGCTTCCTCCATGCGAGTGCTGCCTCAAGGGGCCGGGCGGTCCTCACCCTGCGCGGCCGCCTCATGGCCGACACCGTCACCCGCGCCCTGACCCAGTGAGCCTGTAAGGGCTGCGACTGCTGGAGGCAGGGAGCCGAGAACGTCCCGTGCTTCCGGCCGCAGAGGTGTTTACCCTCAGGAAGGGCATTGTGACGAACGAATCCGTGTGTTGTCGGGTGGTTCTACCCATCGCGCTGAGCCGGTGAGACAGTAGGCTCACGGCAGGCCAATACCTGGGCAGAATCGAGAGGGACGGCTATGGCGATGACACCTGGGGTGCAGGTCCTGCTCAGGGTACCGGCGAACCATCTCGACCGGCCAGCCTCTGCTTTCGAGCGGTTCATCTCGCTGCCCGCCATCCTCACTGGTGCACGGGGTCGCGTGGCACGTGGAGGCCATCTCCTGGTCACCACCACAGAGGTCATCTTCGAGCCTCACGCCATGAATCTCAACAGTGAGCGAAGTCGGCTACGTATCCCCGTGGTAGAAATCCTTGCTGCACGCCCCAAGACCTTCATCCTCCACGTCACCATCGTTATCTCGACCGCACGGGGAGGCGACCTGGAGTTCGTGACGTGGAGCAGGAGGAAGATCCTTGCGGCGATCCAGCAGGCGCGGACCGCTCAAGGTCTGCCTCAGCTGATGTAGTAATATATCCAGCGTTGTGTCAGGAACTCACGGCAGGCTGGTGAGATGACTACTCCGCAGTATCCAGGTTACCCAGACGACGGTTCCCAGTCCGGTGGCGTCCCCCAAGGGGCAGGTGCCCCCGACTACGCGGCGCAACCCGGTTACGATCCTCAGGCCGGGGGTGCCCCGGGGTACGGGGCCGACCCTGACCCTCGTCAGCAGCCCGGTTACGGTCCCCAGCCCGGTATGGGTGCCGCTGGAGGGTGCCTCCTATCCTCCAGGTGCGATGGGCGGGGCGCCGCTGAGCGTCGGTGACGGCATGTCCTGGGCGTGGTCCAAGTTCAAGGAGAATGCGCTCATTATCATTGTGGGGATGGGCCTGTGGACCGTTCTTTCGAGCTTCACTATTGAGGCTCACTATAATATCAACGGAGAGGAGCACGGTTTCGGCTTGGTGGGTCCCTCTGGAACCTACATCGCCTTCGCCATTGGCCTCTTCGCTAGTATTGTGACCACTCACATGGCGCTCAAGGTGGCCACCGGGAGGCCCTTGGCCTGGAGTGACCTGTTCACTTTCCCGAACTTCGGTGCGAGTCTTGTCGCAGCTTTTCTCACAGGGATTGCCACGTCCGTGGGATCCCTCCTGTGCGTTATTCCGGGCATCATTGCGGCCTTCCTCTTCCACTATTCGGTGTACTTCACCGTGGACAAGGGTATGGACGGCATTGCAGGAATGAAGGCGTCCTGGGCTACCCTGTCCAGCCACGTCGGAGAGCTCTTCCCCTTCGCCCTGACCGGTGTTGGCCTCTACATCCTCGGTGGGATCACGCTGATCGGCTGGCTTGTGACGGTCCCGCTGGTGATGCTCACGTCCGCCTACTCCTACGTGCGTATCCAGGGCTACGACGTCGTCCGCTGACCTCATCTCTTCAGGTCTCCTCCGCCCCCGCTCGTCACAGACGGCGGGCGCTGACTCGATGCGAGCCGGAGAGCGCGCCGGCTCGGCTAGAGTGAGGCCGACGTCGCTCAACGCCGTCGTCGAAAACGATCCTGCCCATCCCAAGGACCTCCGTGCCCTGAGCCCCACCGCCCCGTCCCGCGTGGCGCGGACGAGCGCCCCGCCCTCATTCTGGCCAACCTCGGCACGCCGTCGGCCCCCACGGCCAGAGCCGTTCGGCCCTTCCTGCGGGAGTTCCTCTCCGACCGCCGGATCGTTGAGACGCATCCCCTCCTGTGGCGACCCGTCCTGGAAGGCATCATCCTGCGGGTGCGCCCTCGCGCATCGGCAGCGAAGTACGCCACCATCTGGCGCCCCGGCGAGGAGACCAGCCGCTCCGGCTCCCCGCTCATGCACTACAGCCAGCGCCAGGGCGAGCTGCTCCAGGAAGAGCTCGGCGAATCAGTCCAGGTGCGTGTCGCCATGCGCTACGGGCAGCCGGCCCTACGCTGCGTCATGGGTGAGCTCATGGAGGCCGGCTGCCGCAGGATCGCCCTCATCCCGCTCTACCCGCAGTACGCCGCCTCCTCGGCCGGCACCGTCGTCGATGAGGCCGCCCGCTTCATCCTGGCCTCCCGCAACCAGCCCGAGCTGCGCACCATCCGCTCCTTCGAGACGGCGCCCGCCTACATCGAGGCCCTCGCCACCGCACTGGAGCAGCACTGGCAGGTCCACGGCCGCCCCGACCCGGCCGCCGGCGAGCGCCTCCTGCTGTCCTTCCACTCCATCCCCCAGGCCATGCACGACGCCGGAGACCCCTACCGCGCCGAGTGCGAGCGCACCGCCCAGCTCCTCTCACGGCGGCTCGACCTGCCCAAGGGGCTCGCCCAGCTCACCTTCCAGTCCGTCTTCGGACCCGCCGCCTGGATCGGGCCGGCCACCATTGACACAGTCAGCGAGCTCGGCCGCGCCGGCTGCCCCCCCCCCTCGACGTCATCTGCCCCGGCTTCGTCTCCGACTGCCTGGAGACTCGAGGAGATCAACCAGCTCAACCGCGAGACCTTCACCACTGCTGGGGGCGGCAGCTTCCACTACGTCCCCTGGGGCAACGACTCCGACGGCGCCATCGCCACCCTGGCTCAGCAGGCCAGAAAGGTGCTGGCCGGCTGGATCTGAGCCCGGCGCGGCCCCCATGGCCGCAGCAGGCCGGGAAGTCGGTCTCAACACGAGAGACCACAGGCCCTCACCGGGGAAGCCGATGCCCGGGGCGGTATGGTGACGCGAACAGTCCCGATTCTGTGAGGAAGTTGCCGTGCATCTTGAGTGGTGGTCCGTCCTGCCCTTCGCGGGCATGCTCGCCTGCATCGCCGTCCTGCCGCTGATCCCGGCCACAGCCCACTGGTGGGAGAAGCACTCCAGCCAGCTGATCGTCGCCGTAGGCCTGGGGGTGCCGGTGGCCGCCTGGATGTGGGTCGCCCTTGGCTGGCCGTCCGTCTTCGCCGCCGTGGTGGAGTACTTCCAGTTCATCTGCCTGCTGCTGGCCCTGTTCGTCGTCTCCGGAGGCATCTTCCTCAAAGGTGACATCCGGGCCACGCCCCGCAACAACACGATCTTCCTGGCCATCGGTGGAGTCCTTGCCTCCTTCGTGGGCACCACCGGTGCCGCCATGCTCCTCATCCGGCCCCTGCTGGCAACCAACAAGGAGCGCCGCTACCGCGTGCACACGGTGCTGTACACGATCTTCATCGTGGCCAACTGCGGCGGACTCCTCACACCCCTGGGCGACCCGCCCCTGTTCCTGGGCTTCCTGCGCGGGGTGCCCTTCACCTGGACCTTCAACCTCCTGCGCGAGTACCTCTTCGTCAACGTCATGCTGCTGGTGAGCTACTACGCCCTGGACTCCTACTACTCCCAGGAGCCCGCCAAGGCCGTGCACGACGACGACACCGAGATCGAGCCCCTGGGCCTCAAGGGCTCGCTCAACTTCGTCTTCTTCGCCGTCATCATCGCCGCCGTCGCCTTCGCCCCCTCCATCGACGCTCACGCCATCGAGGAGGGCACGCCGCCCTGGGCGACTGGATCCCCGTGCGCGAGTTCATCATGCTCGCCTCCGCGGCCGGCTCCTACTTCCTGGGCAGCCGCGAGGCCCGCTTCAAGGACAACCAGTTCACCTGGGGCCCCATCGCCGAGGTCGCCATCCTGTTCATTGGCATCTTCCTCACCATGATCCCGGCCCTGCACTACCTCGACGAGGTCGCCGGCTCGCTGCCGCTCAACGAGGTCACCTTCTTCATCTTCACCGGCGGGCTCTCCTCCGTCCTGGACAACGCCCCCACCTATGCGACCTTCTTCGAGATGGCCGGGCAGGTTCCCCACCCAGGCGGCATGGACGTGGCCGGGATTCCCCACCTCTACCTCGTGTCCATCTCGCTGGGGGCCGTCCTGTGCGGTGCCATCACCTACATCGGCAACGGCCCGAACTTCATGGTCAAGTCTGTCGCCGAGTCCGACGGCGTCGAGATGCCCAGCTTCGGCGGCTACGTGGGGCGCTCCATGAAGCACCTGGTGCCGATCATCGCCGCCATGGTCCTGCTCTTCATCGCCCCGGGCCTCCTGTGGAAGATCCTGGGCGGAGTGCTCACCGTGGGACTGCTGGCGCTCGACGCCCGCCTGCTGTCCCAGTCCCGCCGCCTGGCCCTGGCTGACCAGACCGAGGACGCTGAGGGCTGAGCCGCCCTGTCCTCATGAGCCGTCTCCGGCCTCAGCGCGTTCCCGGGGCGGTGACGAAGTCAATGAGCTCCTCCATGCGGCCCAGCAGGCTCGGCTCGAGGTCCTTGTAGGAGCGCACCGTCGCCAGGATGCGCTGCCAGCCCCGGGCGATGTCGGCCTGGGTGGCGTGCGGCCAGCCCAGGGCCTCCAGGGTGCCGTGCTTGATGTCGGTGCCCCGCGGGATGTCCGGCCAGCGCTCCAGACCCACCCGGGCCGGCTTGACCGCCTGCCACACATCCACATACGGGTGCCCCAGGACCAGCACGTTCTCCCCACCGGGCATCTCGGCCACCCGCTGGGCGATCCGCGACTCCTTGGAGCCGGCCACCAGGTGGTCCACGAGGACGCCTGCCCGCCGCTCGGGGGCCGGGCCGAAGTCGGCCATGACCTCCTCGAGGTTGTCAACGCCGTCGAGCATGAGGACGACGACGCCCTCGTGGCGCAGGTCGTCACCCCAGACCTTCTCCACCAGCTCGGCGTCGTGCTTGCCCTCCACCCAGATGCGCGAGGCGCGCGCCACCTTGGCCCGCTCGCCCTCGACCGCGTAGGAGCCTGAGGCCGTTAGCCGTCTCCCGGCGGCGCTCACCGCTCCGGTGGGCGTGCGCCTGCGCGCCACAGGCGGGTCCAGGATCACCGGGCGGCCCTCGATCCAGAACCCCGGCCCCAGGGCGAAGCCGCGGCGCACGCCGTGACGGTCCTCCAGGACCACGACGTGCTGGCCGCCCGACTTCTCCACCGCCACCGCAGCACCGACGAACCCGGTCTGGCGGTCCTCAACCACCAGTCCCGGCGTCACCGGCACGTGCACCGACTCCGGGCGTAAAGCGCCGGGCCCCGTGCGGTGCGGGTTGACCGACAGGACGTCCCCGCCGTAGCGGTCACTCGACGACGGCCTGCGGGCAGCGGACCTGCTCGCAGCCGCCCCACCGCGCGAGCGCGAACCGGCCGGGGCTCCCTGCGCCTGCTGCTTCTGCTCGGCCTCAGCGCGAGCCCTCAGGGCAGCGCGGCGGGCGGCAGTCGATCCGGGGACGGGGAGCGGTACGGGGCGGGCGTGTTCACCCTCGGCACGGTAGGGGAAACTCACGGTCCGCCGGCGGTGGACCCGCCGGACCACAGCGTAGGATGGCACTCACGTGGGGTGAGTGCTAATCGCTGGCCGCACCCCACCGGTGTGCGGGCGGCCTGTCGCCTAACGCCAGCACTGATCGCGTCTCGGCACTGATGAGGGAGGAGGACCCGTGGCCAACGACCGACGTCTCAAGGTCCTGTCCGCCATCGTCACCGACTACGTGCACGCGCGAGCCCGTGGGGTCCAAGGCCCTCGTGGAGCGCTACCGGCTGGGCGTGTCCCTCGGCGACCATCCGCAACGACATGGCGGCCCTGGAGGACGAGGGCTACATCCACCAGCCGCACACCTCGGCCGGGCGCGTGCCCACCCAGAAGGGCTACCGGCTCTTCGTCGACGAAGTCGCCCGCATCAAGCCCCTCTCGGCGCCCGAGCGGGCCGCCATCACCGCGCTCCTGTCCGGGGCGGTCGACCTGGAGCAGGTCGTAGCCCGCACCGTGCGGGCACTGGCCCAGCTGACCGGCCAGCTCGCCGTCGTCGAGTACCCGAGCCTGCGGTACGCGGCCCTCCAGCACCTCGAGCTCGTGGCCCTGGGGCCCGAGCGCGTCCTGCTGGTCATCATCACCGACACCGGCCGCGTCGACCAGCGCACCGTGACCCCTCAGGCCCAGGGGCACTCTGAGCTCTCGCCATGACGGGGGCTTCGATATCGCCGACGTCGTCGACCCCTCGTCCTGGAGCGCTTGCGCACCCGGCTCAACGGTGCTCTCGCGGGCCGCCGGGCCGCCGACGTCGCCCCGATCCTGGCCACCCTGGCCGAGCAGGCGTCCGCCGACGAGCGCCTCCTGCTCGAGGCCGTCTCCGACGAGCTCATCGCCGCCCTGCGCCCCGACGCGGAGGAGCGCCTCGTTGTCGCCGGGACCGCGAACCTGGCCCGCGCCACCCCGACTTCTCCTCCCTGGGTCCGCTCCTGGACGCCGTCGAGAGCAGGTGGTGCTGCTGCGCCTGTTCACCGCCGCTGACGACGCTCCGGCCGGCGAGAACCGGATGCGCGTGAGCATCGGCTCGGAGAACAACGACGACGCCCTGGCCGAGGCCTCCGTCGTCACCGCCACCTACGGGCCGGGAACCGGTGAGGCCGTCGCCCATCTCGGGGTCATCGGCCCCACCCGCATGGACTACCCGGCCACCATGACCGCCGTACGGGCCGTAGCCCGCTACCTGTCCCGGTTCCTGTCCCCACCGGAGACGTGAGAACCGACCCGCCCCCAAACATCCACCGAAGAAGTCGTAGCCGTAAAGGAAGAACGCAGTGAGCAACTACTACGAGGTCCTCGGCGTCAGCCGCGACGCCAGCCCCGAGGAGATCAAGAGGGCCTACCGCAAGAAGGCCCGCCAGCTGCACCCCGACGTCGCCGGCCCCGGCCACGAGGAGGAGTTCAAGGAGGTCTCCACTGCCTACGAGGTCCTCTCCGACGCCGACAAGCGCCAGATGTACGACCTGGGCGGGGAGGACGCCGTGCGAGGCGGCAGCGGATTCGGCGGGGGCTTCGCCGGAGCCGACTTCGGCGACCTGGGCGGCATCTTCCAGTCCTTCTTCGGCGGGGGAGCGGCCAGCCGCGGACCGGCCTCCCGGGCCCGACGCGGCCAGGACTCGCTCGTGGCCGTGGACGTGGAGCTCTCCGACGTCGCCTTCGGGGCGACCCGGTCAGTACCCATCGACACCTACGTCACCTGCACCGCCTGCGAGGGCTCCTGCTGCGCGCCGGGCACCGAGCCGGTCACCTGCTCCCAGTGCAACGGTGTCGGCAACGTCCAGCGCATGACCCGCACCCTCCTGGGTCAGGTGATGACCTCCTCACCCTGCCCGGGCTGCCAGGGCTACGGCACCGTCATCGTCACCCCCTGCAAGGACTGCTCCGGCGAGGGCCGCACCCGGGTGCGCCAGGACCTGGAGGTCTCCATCCCCGCCGGGGTGTCCACCGGGACCCGGATCCGCATGTCCGGGCGCGGCGAGGCCGGCCCGGCCGGCGGACCCAACGGCGACCTCTACCTGGAGATCCACGAGAAGCCGCACGAGTTCCTCGAGCGCGACGGCGACGACCTCTACACCGAGCTGCGCGTGCCCATGACCGCGGCCGCCCTGGGCGCCGTCTTCCCGCTGCAGACCCTCGACGGCGAGCAGAACGTCACCGTCAAGGCCGGCAGCCAGCCCGGCGACGAGGTCGTCCTCGACGGCCTGGGCGTGGGACGCCTGCGCCGCAAAGGCCGCGGGACCTGCACGTGTCCATCGTCGTGGAGACCCCCACGCACCTGGACGACCGCCAGCGCGAGCTGCTGGCCGAGCTGGCCCGCCTGCGTGGGGAGGACGACGTCGAGCCCGTGCGCGACTCCAGCGTCATGGGCAAGCTCAAGGAGCGTTTCTCCGGGCGCTGAGCGCTACCTGGCGGCTGGGCGGCGGCTTGCGGACCGCCGTTCAGCTGTTGGCCGGCGGCTGGTCGGCGCGAGGTGACTCGGGCCAGTAGTGGGAGTCGGGGGTGGCCCGGGCCCCGAAGATCGCCTGGCCCACCCGTACACAGGTGGAGCCGCCCTCGATGGCGGCCTCGAAGTCCCCGCTCATCCCCATCGACAGCAGCCCGTCGCCGACGGTGCCCGCCTGGAGGGCTGCGTCGCGCAGCCGGCGCATGATGCTGAAGCACTCGCGCACCCGTGCCTCGTCACTGGTGTTGGCGGCCAGGGTCATGAGCCCGCGCACCCGCAGCGAGGAGTAGGCCGGCAGCGCCGCGAGGAAGTCGGCGACGTCGGCCGGCTCCAGCCCGAACTTGCTGGGCTCGCCCGAGGAGTTGACCTGCACGTAGACGTCCAGGCCGCGCCCGGCCGCCTGGAGACGCCGGTCGAGGGCCTCGGCCAGGCGCAGGGAGTCCAGGGCCTGGAACTCGTCGGCGAAAGCGGCCACGTTCTTGGCCTTGTTCGTCTGCAGGTGGCCGATGACCGACCAGGAGATGCCCAGGTCAGCCAGGTTCTCGCTCTTGCGCTGGGCCTCCTGGACCTTGTTCTCACCCATCTGGGTGATACCCGCGGCGAAGGCGGTGCGCAGGCGCTCCTCGGGGACGGTCTTGGACACCGGCAGCAGACGGATCTGGGAGGCGTCGCGACCGGCAGCTTCGCGGCGGCGTCGATTCGGCGCGGACGGCGTCCAGGTTGCGGTGGAAGTCCTCCACCGTGATGGCGGTGGTGTAGGCGGGGGTCGGGGACGACTGAGAGGAATGGGCGGCTGAAGATAACTCGGTCATGGTCACTGACGCTAGCACCGCCGGCGGACACCGGTTCGATGCGGCCCGTAGGCTGGAGCCGTGACCGCACCCGTCTTTCTCTTGACGCCCGAGACCATTGAGCCTGCCGACGCTGTCGCATCGGCGGGGACCGGAACTGTCCTCATGCTCACCGGGCCTGAGGCCCGCCATGCCGTGACCGTCAAGCGCCTGCGTGCTCAGGAGCGCGTGGACCTCGTTGACGGTGCAGGCCTGCGCCTGCTGTGCGAGGTGACCGGGGCCGGCGTCGGCGGTGCCAAGGACCGCCTGGCCGTGCGGGTCCTGGAGCGCGTTGAGGAGCCCGAACCGTCGCTGCGGCTGGCCCTCGTTCAGGCCCTGGCCAAGGGCGGGCGCGATGAGCAGGCCGTGGAGACCGCCACCGAGGTCGGGGTGGGGCTGGTGCTGCCCTGGCAGTCCGAGCGCTGCGTGTCCGTGTGGCAGGGGGCCAAACAGGCTAAGGGGCGTCAACGCTGGCAGGCCACCGCCCTCCAGGCAGCCAAGCAGGCCCTGTCGGGCCCGCGTGCCCGAGGTTGAGGAGGTGCGGGATACCCGCAGGCTGGCCGACTGGGTGGGGCAGACGGTTCGCAGCGGGGGAGTGGTGCTGGTCCTGCACGAGGAGGCCAGCACCCCGATCAGCACCGCGATGGAGTCGGTGCGCCTGCCCGCGCCCGGACAGGCGCCCCTGGCGCTGGCCGTCGTCGTGGGGCCCGAGGGCGGTATCAGCCCCGAGGAGACGGCGGCCCTGGAGGTGGCCGGGGCGACGACGGTGCGGCTGGGCCCACATGTCATGCGCACCGCCTCGGCCGGCCCCGTCGCCCTGGCCGTCCTCGCCCACGCCAGCGGCCTGTGGGAGTGAGGCAGTGGTGATGGTGACGATCCTTGTGGAGATCGGAGGAGCTGAGTCGGCTGGCTGACGAACGTGGTTTCAGCGTGGATGCCGCTTGCTTCAGGCTAGTGCTCTTTCGAGTGCTTCTCGCATGAACTGACTGCGAGTTTCGCCCTGAGCCTCAGCCCTACGGTCCAGTGCATCTCGATGTGAGCGTGGCACTTTGAAGGCGATGGTGACAAGATCCTCGTCTGAGAGTCGAGGCCTGCCTGGAGAAACAATGAACTCTCCTGGAGTGCCGGGGATACTCTCCTCGTTCTGCTGCCTCACCAAGTCGCTCGATCTCGTCATCAGTGAGCGTGGCGCCGCTCTTCGTCTTATAGGTGCTCATGTGTTCTCCCTCCTGACCTGTAGTTCCTGAGCCATCTTGTCGGTGAGTCTCATAGCGTGAAAAATCAGTAGGCTGCCATCGTCGAGTTCCACCCCAACCATCTCGAGCAGCCGTCCATGAGGGTCTGCTCCGGCTGCTGCGTAGTACTCAGGCGGGTCATAGTTTCTTCGGCGGACTGCGATGGCGCTGCGCCAGGCGGACTCAACGTCTGCGACCTGTATGTCAGGGTGACGGCGGGTGATGCGAGGATGAACGGTGATCCTGTCCAACATCCGCACAATCTCCTGCCGACACATTTTGTCAAACAAAATTCTAGCATGTCGTGTCGTGGATTTGCTTCCCAATGGGGTGGATCGCAGGCATGCTCTGTCTATGAGTGAGACGAGTGAGCGATGAGCCCGCGGGGGCGGCGGCCGGCGGGGAGCCCGGACACGCGTGAGGCCATCCTGGTGGCGGCCCGCACCGCCTTCGCCCGCGACGGCTACCAGACCTCCCTGCGCGGCATCGCGCGCGACGCCGGCGTCGACCCGGCCCTGGTCCACCACTACTTCCCGGACCGCGCCACGCTCTTCGCCAAGGCCGTCATCGAGTCGACCGCCGGGGTCGACGCCAACCTCATGCACCGGGCGGCCTCCATCACCGAGCTCGAGCCCGAACAGCTGGGGGAGGGGATTGTGCGCGCCTTCATCGGCCTGTGGGATGACGCGGGCGCGGACCGCTTCACCGCAGTCATCCATGCCGCGCTCGGCCAGGGCAGCGGTGTCGAGCCCTTCCGCGACTTCATCGCCACCGGGGTTCTCTCGCCGATCGTCACCCACTTCTGTCCCGACCGCCCCCAGCTGCGCGCCCAGCTCATCGCCAGCCAGATCATCGGACTCGGCCTGGCCCGCTGGGTCGCCCGCATGGACCACATCGCCGGCCTCGACATCGAGGCGGTCGCCGCGCTCGTCGGCCCCACCATTCAGCGTTACGCCTTCGACGACCTGCCCGACGTCGCTGATCCCGCCTGATCACTGAGATCGGCTCGGTCTCGAGCCGAGTTTTTGTCCGTTTGGGACGGCTTTGAAGCGGTGATTCTGGACTGGGGGCCCAGCTAAGCCACCCTGACCTGCACGGATGGGAATCGCTCTGGCTGAAGGGGTATTCAAAGTCGTCCCATGTGGACAGTTTCCAGCCCCAACCTCTGGACAGCGGGTCATCGTCGACCTATATTCATCACATGATGAAAAGCGATGAAGGAGACTCACCCCGGGAGTTGGGGGCCGGCAACCGATCGCACGACTCCAGTCGAGACATCACATCCTCCGCCTCCTCGGCGCAGCCGGCCGTCACCGCGACGGACCTGCGCGTGAGTCGCGGGCGCAAGGAGATCCTCCACGGCCTGGATCTGAACCTGGCGCCCGGCACGATCACCGGACTGCTCGGCCCCTCGGGCTGCGGCAAGACCACCTCATGCGCACCGTCGTTGGGGTTCAGCGCTACCGCGGGCAGGTCGAGGTCCTCGGGCACGCCCCCGGCGCCGCCGCCGTGCGCGGCCGGGTCGGCTACGTCACCCAGGACCAGGCCGTCTACAGAGACCTGACTGCCCGCCAGAACCTGCGCTACTTCGCCTCCCTGGCCGGCAGCCAGGCCCGCGACTTTGGACGAGGTCCTCGACGTTGTCGGGCTGACCGCCCTGGCGGACCGACCGGTGTCCACCTACTCCGGTGGCGAGGCCGGCCGCGTGAGCCTGGCCTGCGCGCTCGTGGCTGACCCCGACCTGCTTGTCATGGATGAGCCGACCGTCGGCCTGGACCCGGTCACCCGCGAGGAGCTGTGGACCACCTTTCACGCCCTGGCTGAGCGCGGCGCCACTCTCCTGGTCTCCAGTCACGTCATGGACGAGGCCTTCCGCTGCGACCAGGTCCTCCTCATGCGTCAGGGCCGCATCCTGGCCACCACCACGGCCAAGGACCTCCTGGCCAGCACCGGGGCGGACACGGTGGACGCCGCTTTCCTGGCCGTCATCGCCGACTCCGAGAGCCGGCTCGAGCAGAAGGGAGGGCAGCGCTGATGCGCCTGCGCACCTACCTGGCCACTACCCGCCGTATCCTCACCCAACTGCGCGCCGACCGGCGCACGGTCGGCCTCATTTCGATTGTGCCCGCCGCGCTGCTGACCCTGCTGTACTTTGTCTACCGGGATTACCCCGGTGCGGACCTGCTGTTCAACCACATCGCCGTCTCCATGATGGCGATCCCTGCCGATGACGGTCATGTTCCTGGTCACCAGCGTCGCCATGCTGCGCGAGCGCGTGGGCGGCACCCTGGAGCGGCTGTGGACCACCCCGATCCACCGGGCCGACCTCCTATTCGGCTACGCCACCGCCTTCGCGCTGACCGCCGTCATCCAGTCCCTCATCCTGTGCGCAGTGGCCGCCTGGGGCCTGGACGTGGACATCTCCGCCTCCTGGGGGTGGGTGGTGCTCACCGCCCTGGTCGATGCCTTCGTCGGGGTGTCCCTGGGGCTGCTGGTCTCGGCCTTTGCGCGCACCGAGTTCCAGGCCGTCCAGTTCATGCCGGTGGTTATCGCACCCCAGCTGTTCCTGTGCGGGCTCCTGGTCAGTCGCGACCAGCTGCCGCGTGCCCTGGAGGTGGTCGGTGACGCCCTGCCCATGAGCTGGGCGGTCGACGCCGTCACCGAGCTCACGACTGCCAGCGAGCCTTCGACGATTTCTTCCGATACCTGGCCTATCTGGTCTGCTTCGGCCTGGTGGTCCTGGGGTGGCGGCTCCACCGTGCCGCGCAAGACCCGCTGAACCGAGAGGGGACAGCAACGGCGGGCGCGAGGGTAAGGGCCTTCGTGCCCGCCGTGCCGTGGCGTCGGGCGGGGTTAGGGTTGCCTTATGTGGATTGTCTTCGCCTGCGGCTCAGCGCTTTTTGCCGGCATCACCGCCGTCTTGGCCAAGGAGGGAATCCGCACCACGGACTCGACTGTGGCGACGGCGCTGCGCACTATTGTGGTGCTGGCGGGCGCCTGGGGCATGGTGTTTATCGTTGGCTCGCAGGCCGAGCTGGCCCACCTCGATGCCCGCAGCACCGGTCTGCTGGTGCTCTCGGGGCTGGCGACCGGGGCCTCCTGGCTGTGCTACTTCAAGGCGCTCCAGCTCGGTAGCGTCAGCAAGGTCGTGCCGATCGACAAGCTGAGCACAGTGCTGACAGTGCTGCTGGCCCTCATGTTCCTGGGGGAACGGGTGAGCCTCATCGGGGCGCTCGGGGTTGTGCTCATCGCGGTCGGAACGTTGTTGATGCTCGACGCCGATGACCTGCGCGGCCTGCCCCGGGCCGTGCGCGACGGCGGAGGCTGGCTGCTCTACGCGCTCGGCTCAGCCTTCTTCGCCGCACTCACCGCGATCCTCGGTAAGGCCGGCATCACCGGGGTGGAGTCCAATCTCGGTACCGCAATCCGTACCGGGGTGGTCCTGGTGATGGCCTGGGCAATGGTGGCCGTCACCGGCAAGCTCCGGGAGGTCCGCAGCGTTCCGCGTGGTGAGCTCGCCTTTGTCCTGGCCTCCGGGGCTGCGACGTGTGCCTCCTGGCTCTGCTACTACCGGGCGCTCCAGGACGGCCCCGCCAGCGTGGTCGTCCCCATCGACAAGCTGAGCGTCCTTGTCACCGTCCTCTTCTCCACCCTCGTTCTGAGGGAATCTGTCAATAGGCGCTACCTCGCCGGGCTGGCGTTCCTCGTCGGTGGGACGTTGACCATGCTTGTATAACAAGAATTGATCTCAGTAAATCGGGAAAAATCATTCTAATGCGAAATCATATTTACCGCCAATTCATCACGCTACCTCATAGTTAGATAGTTATGGATGAGATGTGTGCATTCATTGGCTGTGGTGGGCAATAAGGCGTAACATCGTTCCGACCTTCCAAGTGTTCCAATGAAGGACCCCGTCATGCTCGGATATCGCACAAGTTTCTCGGTAGAACTGGATCCACAGTTCGGCTTGGATCGGAAGAACGCTGTCGACACACTCCTGGTGAAGGATTTGCTTGGATGCGAAGCCAGAAGGGTGTCGAGAGTGCCGAGGATATGAAACCGCTTCATGAACAGCGGTTTCCAGAACGCGGTCGGGCAATTTATACTCGCGGCCAAACGGGTGCCGGAGTTGAATACGCTAAACTCATCTACTTTGATGAACCAAAAGGTGGAGAGCAGTGGGTAACATCACTGTTAATTGGATTTGACGCTAATGACGAACGAGCTAGACCAGCAGTTTCCATCGAAGTGGACTCGCCGCCAGATCCGAACAATGAAGGAAAGCCACGCTGGACTGCCAGGCCGAATCTTGTTCAACGGATCCTCGAGGCGTACTCCTGTAGCGATCGCAACTTGGCGATGGGATCGAAACCCACCTATCTACGTGAAGGCGAGGGAGTAAGATCCTTAATTGAGGGGATGGCTGATCCCCATAGGTGCTCCCTTGTTAGTGTCTGTGCGGAAGATGGAACGGTTGATTCTACGTACTGGCAGGAGATTATGGCCAAGTTGACGGCGCAGACGATTGGTCAAGCGTCTGTATATGTGCTGGATAAGACTTCCACCAAAGAGTTTAATGCCGCCGTTTCAAACGGCCATAATATATCTCCATACTCTCCAAGAACCTTTAGGCCACCAATTGACCCTGCGGATCCCCAGGATGGGTTGAGACACCGCGTGCTGTCCGCTCAAAGACTTATACATTCTACCGCCCCATATCTTATTCGCATGTATGGCCGTCTTTGCCGAGAGCACGCCAATGCGCAGAACATCGGGAAATTTTTGCGGCGTCTCGACGTGGTGACTGCGCGAGAACTTGATCGAGCAACTCACCCAGGAAGCAATGCGGTTGAGCTTCCTATTATTACTACAGTGCGTGAATCTGCAACTAATACGTCACAAGTCAGATTCAGTAGACAGAAGACTAGCGTAAACACGATCGAAGATCGGGATCACGTTAAGAGTATACGTCAAGATTCTATTACGGAATCAGTCGAAGGGGTGCGACTATTTGACTTGCTTAATGAAGTCAATGAGCTGCGGTCGGAGCGAGATCGACTTCAAAGCACAGACGCACAATTAAGGATATCGTTGCAGCGAGCTAATTCTTCGATCAAGGAACTTGAAAAAGCTATTGAAGACAACATTCTTGAGCACCACGAAAAACTTCGAGAAATAGAAACGATACATAAAGAAGAGCTTGAAGGACAACAATTAGAGTGGTTGCTCAAAGATGAGGAGGCAAGAAGTTCTTCAGACAAGGTCCGTTCACTCACCTACCAATTAGGTGAAGCTCGTCGGTTGCTGATTGAGAATGGTATAGATGGCAGCAGTTCTCGGGCTGTCCCAGAATGCCGCTACGTACAGGAACTGGGAGAGTGGGAAGAGATCGAAATTTTTCGGTAAAGAAAAGTTTCCAAACTTGCTATTTACTTGTGACTGGAAGAATATGATGTATATAGCAGAACGGGACGAGAATAATGTGTGGTTGTCTCAGACGTGGCAAAGTCTTGCTATGCTCGACGACTATTGCGAGTTTCGTCGTACAGAAATAGGGAAGAAGTTTTCCGGTGGTTTACGTGAATATCTCAAAGGTGGCTATGGTGAAGCGTGGGCTATTTCGGCTGATCGTTATCGTGCCAACGAGTCAGATATCGTAAAAGGGTCTAAGAAGTTTGCTTCTGAACGTATTTTCAATGTACCCGAGGAGGTGGATCCGTCGGGTAAGGCCACAATGTACACCCATATTGTTATCCAAACTAAGGGGGCGGTAAGCCCTCGAATCTACTTCCAAGACTGTATCCAGCAAATTGGTAAGATCGTCATTGGATACATTGGCAAGCATCCGCGTAATACAATGACGAACTAGCGTGATTTTGTGGTATGAGAGGTGTCTTTGCCTTGTCGAGCTGCGGATATGCAGACAAAGTTGACGTTCTCTTTGACCCTGATTTATATCATATGAAGCGATCTTCTAAGGCAGCTGGGTACATTATTGCAGATTCGCTTTATGGGGCTTATTCACAGGACTAGTCGGCGCCGGCATCTGCACAGGTCACAGCACCTTCGGCGGACGCTGTGAATAAGCCTCCGTCTCCGTTCGCGTCTTTGAGGAGGCGGTCGGTGCGCAGGTAGCCGCAGAGGATGAAGGTTATTCAGGGAGGGTGTTGGGGGTTTGGGGTGGGTGTGTTACGCAGGGGTGATGGCTCGTTCCTGTGGAAGAATTCTTGTCGCCAGACAAAACCCCTATGGAAACGAGCCATCGCCGTGAAGTGTACCACCGGGCTGAGTGCCCATCAGTTCGCCGAGCTGACCCAGTGGATCAGCCAGAGCAAAACCGCTCCACACCATCCCGGCGATCCTCGGGTGGCTGGGTCGCTGGTCGCTGCAGGCGACACTGATCTACCTTCGCCATAACCTTCCCCAGGCTGCCATCGGTGAGCTGCTCGGCGTGTCCCAGCCCACCGCCTCCCGGGCCGTCAAAGCCCTGACTGACTTGGTCACCCGCACCCTGGACGGCTACCTCATCACCGCCGAGGAGGTCGCCCCGGGCTGCGACTACGTCCTGGACGGCACCCTGATGCCCTGCTGGAGCTGGAAGGCCCACCCCGAGCTGTGGTCAGGGCAGCACAAGCGCACCGGGCTCAACGTCCAGGTCCTGGTCACCCCGCCGGTCGTCTGGTGTGGGTCTCGGATCCCTGCCCGGGCTCAACCCATGACGTCGCCGCCCTGGACGCCTCCGGCCTGCTCGAGGGCCTCGACGTCAGCGGATGGGTCGCCGACAAGGGCTACATCGGACGAGGGATGATCACCCCACCAAGGAAGCCGGCCGGCAAAAAGCTCTCCGACACCGCCAAGAAGGTCAGCCGCAGCATCAACCGGGCCAGGTACATAGTCGAGCAGGTCAACGCCCACATCAAGACCTGGAAGATCCTCAAGGAGGACTACCGACGCCCCCTGAACACATTCCCACAAACCATCACAGCCACCCTCATGCTCTACACCTACACCACCACCCCCTGAATAACCTTCAATGGTACAGAACAATCCATTCTTGCGGCGCCATGACGCGAACCGTCCCCGTCGAAGATTGATGCTCATTCGGCGTCTCCAGAGAGCCCGTTGAGATAGGCGTGTCCGGCGTCGGTGATTCGGTAGCGCTGGAGGCGGCTCGTGGGCTTGTCGGGGATCGTTCGTTCAACGAGCCCTGCATCGATCAGAGGGTCGAGATGGCGGCGTACGTTGCGTGTCTCGTTACTCAGTCCCAGTCGAGACAGAAGGTCGGTGCGAGTCATCTCGACATCGTTGAGCAGGCAGAGGATCGCGGCCCGATGGTCGGCCGCGTTCCTAGCCTCGTGACTGGCTGTTCCGACTTGGTGACTCGACTTAGTGACTGACTGCTCCGACTTGGTGACTCGACTTAGTGACCTGCTGCTCCGACTTGGTGACTGAGTGCTTCGACTTAGTGACTCACCGTGTTCTCCGGCATCGGCAGGGTTGTGGCTGCGCACGTAGATCGTGACCCGCACACGGTCGATGACCTCCTCGATGGTGGGCTCGGGCAAGCCGGCCTGGGCCACCTGCTCGAAGACGCGCTGGATGCCCGTACCCCACTGCTCCATGATCCCGGCTTCGCGGAAGATGCGCGCCAGTGCGGGGTTGCGCAGTCGGGACACCCGCCGCATGGTGTCGACGGTCATGCCGGGGAGGAGTAGTCCGGGGCTGTCGACCTGGACCCGGTCGTCATAGAAACCGATGCGGATCGGGGTACTGCTCTCGGCGTAGGAGGCGTGAACGAGGGCGTTGACGATGACCTCGCGGATCGGCTCAACGGGGATGGAGTAGACATCGCGGCGGCGCACTTCTCCGAAGACGGCGGTCTTGTAAGCGTGCTTCAGCAGGAACTCCACGGCCTGGTCGACGGCCAACGGCATCGGGCCGTGGATCTCCGTCTGATCGAAGATGTCGGTGCCGTGGGGACCTCGCAACCGGCCGCACTGAACCCAGGCGGATGGCAGGAAGCGCGTGGGGTCGGGGCAGGTGCTGAGAATCCCGGCGTAGGTCGGAACGATCTGATCTCTTTGCTTCGCTGCGAGGCCGAGCGCCAGCAGGTCATCCGTGTCGGCGGCGCGGCCGCGCAGCTTGGCCAGAGCGCTCAGATCCAGGTCAGTCAGGGTGGCGCGTGGCTCGGGCAGGTTCTCAAAAGCGATGCCGTGAGCGTTGCGTTCAAGCTCGGCGACCAGTGCCGGATCGGCCTGGCGAGTGGAGGAACCGAGACGCACGTAGACGCCCGCTTCTGGCCCCTGTCGAGTGATGTAGTGGGGGCGTCGGGTGCTCAGAGGAACATCGACGACGAGAACAGTCTTGTCGGCGAGCGGGACAAGATCGATGGCGGGAACCAACTGTGGCGAGATCCAGTATGAGACTGGCGACGCGCTCCTCCTCAGCGAGCGGGTCCTCAACACCGACCACGGTGCCATCATCCGCGATCCCGATGACGAGGCGACCACCCGCGGAGTTCGCGAAGGCCGTGATGGTGCGCAGTGGCCCAGTGGGTGAGCTGAGATCCCGCTTGAGCTCCAGAGTCTTGTCTTCGCGGTCTACGAGTCGGCCGTCATTTCCAAGGGTGAGGTAGTCAGTCATACGAATCCTCGAAAGACATTACTGGTGCGGGTACCGCCCGCGATTCGGGGCCCTGGGCCGACTGCAACAACACTAGCCGATCCGAGATGGAGAGTCGGGATCAGATGTGACGTACCGGAAGAATGTCGAGAGGCCCAGCAGGTCCGGATGACGATGAGGACGTCATGATGTGGCTGCAGAGTGCGCGCGGCCCAGGGCTCCGTGCCCTCGGCGTCACGGGGGCCGATCATCTAGGATCGACAGTGATGACGACACCGCCCACCGCAGCAGCCGGTTCGCCGGCGATGACCTCCTCAGCCGATAGCCCCTTGAGTCCAGCAGGTTCCGCATCCCCGGCCGTCTCAACAATCGACTCGGCTACCGCCCACTCCGCTTCCACCACCCCGGACTCCACGGTGACCCGCACCCTCACCTCTGCCTGAGGACGTCGCCCCGGTGACCCTCCTGGGCGCCCGGGACGAGGTCCTGCGCGCCATCGAGAAGGGCTTCACCGACGTCGACATCCACGTGCGCGGCACCGCCGTCACCGTCTCCGGCCCCGCCGCCCGCGTCGACACCGTCGTCGTCCTGCTCTCCGAGCTCATCGACGTCGCCCGCACCGGCACGCCCCTGACCGCGGACGCCGTCGAGCGCGCCGTCGGCCTGCTGGAGACCTCCACCCGCCCCACCGAGGTCCTCACCGACGACATCCTCACCTCCCACGGCCGCACCATCCGCCCCAAGTCGCTCGGCCAGAAGGCCTACACCGACGCCATCGAGGAATCCACCATCACCTTCGGCATCGGCCCCGCCGGCACCGGCAAGACCTACCTGGCCATGGCCAAGGCCGTCGACGCCCTGGCCCGCAAGCGCGTCTCGCGCATCATCCTCACCCGCCCCGCCGTCGAGGCCGGCGAGAACCTCGGCTTCCTGCCCGGCAGCCTCACCGACAAGATCGACCCCTACCTGCGGCCCCTCTACGACGCCCTCCACGACATGCTCGAGCCCGAGGCCCTGCCCCGCCTCATGGCCGCCGGCACCATCGAGGTCGCGCCCCTGGCCTACATGCGCGGGCGCACCCTCAACGACGCCTTCGTCATCCTCGACGAGGCCCAGAACACCAGCCCCGAGCAGATGAAGATGTTCCTCACCCGCCTCGGCTTCGGCTCACGCATGGTCGTCACCGGAGACATCTCCCAGGTCGACCTGCCCGGCGGACGCGAGTCCGGCCTCATCGTCGTGCGCAAGATCCTCGCCGGCGTCGACGGCATCAGCTTCTGCGAGCTCGGATCGGCCGACGTCGTGCGCCACCGCCTCGTGGGCCGCATCATCGAGGCCTACGCCCGCCACGACGCCGAGGTCGCCGCCCAGGACGCCGCCGCCCGACCCGCCGGACCGCCTGGCCGCAGCGGCCGCAACAGCCAGTACCGTCGGGGGAGCAGCAACCGCCCCGCCCGGCCTTACTCGGAGAGGAACCCGCATGACCACTGAGGTCATCAACGAGACCACCACCGTCATCGACGCCGCCGAGTTCGCGGACCTCGCCGACCACGTCCTGACCGCCATGCACGTCAGCCCCGCCGCCGAGCTCAACATCATGTTCATCGACCCCGAGCCCATGGAAGAGCTCCACGTGCGCTGGCTTGACCTGCCCGGCCCCACCGACGTCATGAGCTTCCCCATGGACGAGCTGCGCCCCGGCTCAGCCGACTCACCCACCCCGCCGGGCACCCTGGGCGACATCGTCCTGTGCCCGCAGGTCGCCGCCAAGCAGGCCCTGGCCGCCGGCCACTCCGCGGTCGAGGAGATGCTCCTGCTCACCGTCCACGGCATCCTCCACCTCCTGGGCTACGACCACGCCGAGCCCGAGGAGAAGAAGGAGATGTTCGACCTCCAGCGCCGCCTCCTGCTGACCTTCCTGGCCGAGCGCGGCAAGTGAGACCCGCGTGACCGGCATCCCCACCGCCGCGCTCATCGCCTGCGCGGTGATCGTCCTGGCCCTGGGTGCCCTCCTGTCAGCCGGCGAGTCCGCCCTGCTGCGCTTCACCCGCGCCGCCGCCGACGACCTCATCGAGGAGGGCCGCCGCGGAGCCGCCCGGGTCCGCCGCCTGGCCGAGCACCGCACCCGGGTCCTAGGCGCCCTCAGCATCGCCCGCGTCGCCGTCGACATGCTCGCCGCCGTCCTCATCACCCTGGCCGCCTCCGGGCTCGTGCGCGCCTGGTGGCAGGTCCTCGCCCTGGCCCTGCTGGCCAACATCATCCTGCTGGGCGTCGTCGTCGGCTTCTCCCCACGCACCTACGGCCGGCGCAACCCCGCCGCCACCCTGCTCGCCCTGGGACGGCCTGCTCACCTGGGTCGACGTCCTGGCCGCCCCCCAGCGCCGCCTCGTCTCCCGCACCCGCCGCCCCGAGTCCGCCCCCCACCGACGCCGAGACCCGCGAGGGCCGTCAACGAGGACCTGCGCGAGATGATCGACGAGATCGGCGAGACCGACACCATCGAGGACGAGGACCGCGAGATGATGCGCTCGGTCGTCGAGCTCGGCCAGACCCTCGTGCGCGAGGTCATGGTCCCACGCACCGACATGGTCACCATCGACGCCCACAAGCCCGCCTCCGCCGCCATGCGCCTGTTCATCCGCTCCGGCTACTCGCGCGTCCCCGTCATCGGGGAGGACGCCGACGACGTGCGCGGCATCCTCTACCTCAAGGACGTCCTGCGCCGCCTGGCCGCCCACCCCGAGCACGAGGCCCTCGCCGTGGCCGGATTCGTCCGGGACGCCGAGTACGTCCCCGAGATGAAGCCCGCCGACGACCTCCTGCGCGAGATGCAGACCGGCCGCTTCCACATGGCCCTGGCCGTCGACGAGTACGGCGGCACCGCCGGCCTGGTCACCATGGAGGACCTCCTGGAGGAGGTCGTCGGCGAGCTCACCGACGAGCACGACCCCGAGCTGCCCGAGGTCGTCGAAGTCGCCCCCGGCACCTACCGCGTCCCCGCCCGACTCGCCCTGGACGAGCTCGGCGAGCTCTTCGACCTCGAGATCGACGACGACGACGTCGACACCGTCGGCGGCCTGCTCACCAAGGCCATCGGCCGCGTCCCCCTGCCCGGCGCCGCCGGAGACACCCAGGGCGTCCACCTCCAGGCCGAGGAGGCCACCGGCCGCCGCCGCCAGGTCTCCACTATTCTCGCCTCGCGCACCCCCGCACCCGAAGAGGACACCGATGACTGACACCGCCGACCAGACCGCCCCCGAAGCCCGCGACGACCAGCCCCAGGCCCCGAGGAGACCCCGAGGAGCTGCTGGCCGAGCCCCTCGAGATGCCCGCGCCCGGCCCCGCCCCGGCCGGCTTCCGCTTCCCCACCGACGCCGAGCTCATGGATGGCCCCAACCCGCTCACCGAACCTGACGACGACGTCGACGGTGAGGACGAGCCCGGCGACGAGGACGACGACACCGACGGCTCCGATGACTCCGGCGCCATCCGGCTGGACGCGGACGGCTTCCCGATCCTGGACGAGGGACGACGACGCGGACGAGACGCAGCCGACTCTGCGGATTCGGCCCGGCGTCGAGATCGTCGTCCCCGACTTCCCCGAGGACTTCCGCGCCGGCTTCGCCTGCATCGTGGGCCGCCCCAACGCCGGCAAGTCCACCCTCACCAACGCCATGGTCGGCGCCAAGATCGCCATCACCTCCGGGCGCCCCCAGACCACCCGCCACAACGTGCGCGGCGTCATCCACAAGGAGAACGCGCAGATCGTCCTGGTCGACACCCCCGGCCTCCACCGCCCCCGCACCCTGCTGGGCAAGCGCCTCAACGACCTGGTGCGCGAGACCCTCGCCGACGTCGACGTCGTCGTCTTCTGCATCCCCGCCAACGAGAAGATCGGCCCCGGCGACCGCTTCATCACCCGTGACCTCGCCGAGCTGCGCACCCCCGTGGTCGCCGTGGTCACCAAGGCCGACACCGTCACCCGCGAGGCCCTGGCCGCCCAGCTCCTGGCCGTCAGCGAGCTGGGGGAGTGGGCCGACATCGTCCCGGTCTCAGCCCAGCGCAACGAGCAGATCGACGTCCTCGAGGAGGTCCTTCTCAAGTACATGCCCCTGTCCCCGCCGCTGTACCCCACCGGTGAGATCACCGACGAGCCCCAGCAGGTCATGATCGCCGAGCTCGTGCGCGAGGCCGCCCTGGAGGGCGTGCGCGACGAGCTGCCCCACTCCCTGGCCGTCGTCGTCGACGAGATCGCCGACCCCGACGACGAGCGCGAGGTCGGCCGCATCAAGGGCGCCGGAGGCCGCCTCCAGGTGCGCGTGAGCCTCGTCGTCGAGCGCGACTCCCAGAAAGCCATCATCATCGGCAAGGGCGGACGGCGCCTCAAGGAGGTGGGCGTCACCGCCCGCAAGGGCATCGAGCAGCTGCTGGGGCGCAAGGTCTACCTCGACCTGCACGTGCGCACCGCCAAGGACTGGCAGTCCGACCCCAAGGCCCTGGCCCGCCTCGGCTTCTGAACCGCTCCACGCTGTCAGCGCAGCGGTACGGACGGCATCTGGGACCAAGGGAACTTGCGACACCTGGCGACTCGGTGCTCCGAATCGGTCGCGTACAAGAGGTGTTGTCACGCACACTTGGAGGGTCCGATGTCACATCGACCTGGAGGCCAAACGCATGACGAACAACGCCGTTCCCAGTCAGCCCCGCACCGACGCAGGACGCCGCTGCCCCGACGACCTGTGGGCGCTGGGCGAGAAAGCCGTCGCCCGAGCACGCCGGTGGGCTGACGAGTCGGCATCCGAGCCGGTACCGCGCTCAGCCAAGCTCCTTTCCCGCATCCTCTCCGACCCCGAGGGCCTGACCTTCACCACCCGCTTCGTCGACGACGTCGTGCGTCCCACCGACCTCGACGTCGCCAGCACCGCCCTCAAGCGCCTGTCGGCAGGGCGCACCGACTTCCTGCCGCCCGCCCTGGCCGGAGCCATGGGGCTGGGATCGGCCGCCTCCCGTCTCGCCCCGCGCACCGTCACCGCGGTCGCCCGGCGAGTCTTCCGGGAGATCGTCGGCGACCTCGTCGTCGACGCCACCGACAAGGGACTCGGGCCCGCCCTCGCCCGCCTGCGCAAGGGCGGCAACCGCCTCAACGTCAACCTCCTGGGCGAGGCCGTCCTGGGGGAGAAGGAGGCCTCCCGCCGCCTGGCTGAGGTCTCCCGCCTGGTCACCCGCGAGGACGTCGACTACGTCTCGGTCAAGGTCTCCGCCGTCACCGGCCCCCACAACCCCTGGGGCTTCGAGGAGGTCGTCGCCCACGGCGTCCAGGCCCTCCTGCCCCTCTACCGCCTGGCCCGCGACCACGGCACCTTCCTCAACCTGGACATGGAGGACTACAAGGACCTCGACCTGACCATCGCGGTCTTCACCGCGATCCTCGACCAGGAGGACATGCGCGGCTATGAGGCCGGCATCGTCCTGCAGGCCTACCTACCCGACTCCCTGGGCGCCATGCAGCGCCTCCAGGAGTGGGCCGCCAAGCGTGTCGCCTCCGGCGGCTCGCGCGTCAAGGTCCGCATCGTCAAGGGCGCCAACCTGTCCATGGAGAAGGTCGACGCCGAGATCCACGGCTGGGAGCTGACCACCTGGCCCTCCAAGCAGGCCACTGACACCAACTACAAGCGCATGCTCTCCTGGGCGATGACGCCCGAGCGCACCCGCAACATCCGCCTGGGCGTGGCCGGCCAGAACCTCTTCGACATCGCCTTCGCCTTCGAGCTGCGCGCCGCACGCGGCGTCGAGGACAGCGTCGAGTTCGAGATGCTCTCCGGCATGGCCACCGGCATCCAGGAGGTCGTGCGCCGCGACACCGGACACCTCCTGCTGTACGTGCCCGTCGTCGACCCCCACGAGTTCGACGTCGCCATCTCCTACCTGGTGCGCCGCCTGGAGGAGAACGCGGCGCCGGAGAACTTCATGTCCGGCGTCTTCGACCTGGCCAGCAACGAGCAGATCTTTGCCCGCGAGCGCGACCGCTTCCTGGCGGCCCTGTCCGACCTCGACCCGGACGCCCCGGTGCCGGTGCCCAACCGCACCCAGAACCGGCTCGCCGAGCGGGAGGCGGGCATTCCCTGAGGAGACCGGGCACGGTGGCCGAGCGCGCCAGGAGGCCCTTCGTCTCCGAGCCCGACTCCGACCCGGCCCTGGCCGCCAACCGCCAGTGGGCCCGGGACATCGCCGCCGCTATCCCGGGCTCCACGCGGGGCGTGGCCGAGGTGGAGGCGGGCGTCGCCCGCCTGGCTACCAACGCCGATGTGGACTCCCTGGTGGCTGCGACGGCTGAGGCAGCGGGCGTCTGGCAGTCCCTGGACCCGGCCGAGCGGGCCGCCGCCCTGCACCGTGTCGGGTGACGTCCTGGCCGCCCGGCGCGCCGAGCTCATCGAGGTCGCCGGCTCCGAGGCCGGCAAGACCATCGACCAGTCCGACCCCGAGGTCAGTGAGGCCATCGACTTCTGCCACCACTACGCGGAGTCCTCGCTGCTCCTGCACGACCCGGAGTACATGGTCGGGGCCCGCTTCGCCCCGGTGGACGTCACCGTGGTCGCCTCGCCCTGGAACTTCCCGGTGGCCATCCCCACCGGGGGAGTGGCCGCGGCCCTGGCGGCCGGCAGCGCCGTCATCCTCAAGCCCGCCCCGCCGGCCCGACGCTGCGCGGCCGAGCTCGTGCGCGCCTTCCACGACGCCGGGATCCCCGAGGACCTCGTGGTGCTCGCCCCGCTGGAGGACGGCGAGGTCTCACGCCACCTGGTGACCCACAAGGACGTCGACCGCGTGGTCCTCACCGGCTCCTATGACACGGCCCGCCTCTTCCGCTCCTGGAAGCCGGACATGCACCTGCTGGGGGAGACCAGCGGCAAGAACGCCATCATCGTCACCCCCTCGGCCGACCCCGACATCGCCGTGCGCGACGCCGTCTACTCGGCCTTCGCCCACGCCGGCCAGAAGTGCTCGGCCTCCTCCCTGCTGGTCCTGGTCTCCTCGGCCGGAAACTCCGAGCGCATCGCCCGCCAGCTCGTGGACGCCACCGCCTCCCTGCGGGTGCAGCCTGCCGCTGTCGCTGGACTCCCAGATGGGGCCCGTCGTCGTGCCCGACGACGAGAAGGCCGTGCGCGGCCTGACCACCCTGGGGGTCGGTGAGCACTGGGTCCTCAAGCCCCGCTACCTCGGTGACGGCCTGTGGACCCCGGGTATCCGCGCCGGGGTCGTGCCCGGCAGCGAGTTCCACCTCACCGAGTACTTCGCGCCGGTCATCGGCGTCATGCGGGTCGACACGCTCGAGGAGGCCATCGAGGCGGTCAACGCCGTCGACTACGGGCTCACCTCCGGGCTCCAGACCCTCGATGCGGCCGAGCTGGCCGTCTGGCTCGACTCGATCCAGGCCGGCAACATCTACGTCAACCGCGGTATCACCGGGGCCATCGTGCGCCGCCAGCCCTTCGGCGGCTGGAAGCGCTCGGCCATCGGCTCGACGACGAAGGCCGGCGGCCCCTCCTACCTGCTGGGACTGGGGGACGTCGAGCCCGCAGACGGCCAGGACGCGAAGGAGCCGGCAGGCCAGGGCACCGCGGCGCTGGACCCGCGCGTGGCGAGCCTGTGCGACGCCGTCAGCGGCCAGCTGGGCGAGGCCGACCTGGCCGGGCTGCGCCGCGCCCTGGTGGCCGACGCCTCCGCCTGGAGGAGCGCCTACGGCGTCAACCGCGACGTCACGGCACTGGCCTGCGAGCGCAACGTCCTGCGCTACCGGCCCACTGACGTGCTCGTGCGCGCCGGGGCGGGAACCGAGCTGGCCGACGTCGTGCGCGTCATGGCGGCCGGTGTGCGAGCCGGTGGGTTCGTCAGCCTGTCCGTGGCCGACCGTCTGCCCCAGCCGTTGCAGAACGCGCTGCAGGCCGCCGGCGTCCAGGTGGCGGTCGAGGACCAGGGTGCCTGGGACGCCCGCCTGGCTGAGCTCTCCGCCTCCGGCGGGCTGGGAACGCGCGTGCGCATCCTCGGCCCGCGTGAGGAGACCTCCGCCGCCCGCTGGAGCCACGCCAGCCGGGTGACCGGCGGGAGCCCCGACATCGCCCTGTACACGGGGGCCGTGACGGCCTGCCCGCACTCCGAGCTGCTGCCCTTCCTGCGTGAGCAGGCGGTGGCCATCACCAACCACCGCTTCGGGACCCCGCTGGACCTGGCCGAGGGCCTCCTGTAGGGCGGTCGGCGCCGGAACGCAGACACGTAGCCGAACCGACTAACTGGGTGGTGCCCTCCCCAGTCCGGGGAGGGCACCACCCGATTCGAGCAACGCCTTCGAGCGGCCTGATGAGGCTCGTTGCGCTCTTGCCCCTGACGATGCTACCCGAGTAGCATGCAGGTATGAAGTTAAGCGTGAGTTTGTCGGAGAGTGACCTCATTCTGCTGGACCGATGCGTGGAGCGTGACGGTTTGGCGTCGAGGTCTGCTGGTATTCAGAATGCCATCCGCCTGCTCGGAAAAGCTGATCTTCAGGATGCTTACGCTGAGGCCTGGTCCTCCTGGGATGCCTCTGAGGATGCAACCGTCTGGGATAGTGCGGTCGCTGACGGGATCGATGGAGGTGAGGATGCTACGAGGTGAAATCCGCCTTGTCGATTTTGATCCTTCTGTTGGCAGTGAGGCAAACAAGCGTCGACCTGCGCTCATAGTAAGTAATGACCATGCCAATGCGGCGGCCGCGCGTCTTGGTCGCGGCGTTGTGACAGTGGTCCCATTGACCAGCTCAACCTCGCGAGTTCTTCCCTTTCAGGTTTTCCTCCCCTCGGAGGCAACTGGCTTGCCCAAGGACTCAAAGGCTCAGGCGGAGCAAGTTCGATCGATTGCCGTGGAGAGAGTCGGCGAGGTTGTCGGCTGGTTACCCAGTGGCCTGATGAAGCTGGTCAATGAGGCTCTGATCCTGCATCTCTCCTTGTGATGGTGTCTCACGTCAGGCGGGGGAACTCCTCCAGGGAGAAGACCGACTCCACGGGCACGTCGAAGTAGCGGGCGATGCGCAGGGCCAGGTGCAGCGAGGGGGCGTACTCCCCGCGCTCGAGGTAGCCCACCGTCTGGTAGTGGACGCCGAGGGCCTCGGCCAGCTCACGGCGGCTCACCCTGCGGTCGGCGCGCAGGACCGCGATCCGGTTGTGGACGACGTCGTCGGACATGGTCACAGACCGGACTGGGAGCGAATGGTGGACTGCACGCGCGCCAGACTACCGATCGTCTCCTTGCGGAAGCTGCGCCGCACGATGAACGAGGCTCCCGCGAAGCCGAGAACCGTCCATGCCGCCAGGACCCCGACGGCGAGCGCCGGGAGAAGGCTCGGCCCACCTCCCATGAGGGGTCACCCACCAGCGCCCAGCGGGTCAGGTGCCCCGACCAGTAGGTCGGCAGTGCCAGCTGAACCGCCTGCACCCAGGACGGGGAGCGGTCCATGGGCATGAAGAAACCACTCGTCCCGATGAGGGCGAACATGGGCAGGTAGGAGGCCATGAAGCTGTAGACGCCGCGGACGAAGGCGCCCACGAGGAAGCCCAGCGGGGCCGTCGCAACGGCTGACAGCACCATGAGCGGCAGGCAGGCCAGCACCTGGGACGTGCTCAGGGGCAGCGCCTCAACGAACAGGGCTCCCCCGAGAAGAATGGCGCCCTGGAAGACGAGGGTCTGAGTGATCGAGGACATCGTCTTACCGATCGCCCACGTCAGCGGACCGTAGGGCAGGACGCGCACCCGCAGCAGGGCGCCACCGATACGGTCGACGTAGGTCTCGCTGGCGATCTGAAAGGTGATGAAGCAGCTGATCGTGCCGATGCTGCCGGCGAGGAACATGGGGCCGAAGGCCGCATGGGCCTCGGTGGCGGCCTGGGGGCTCCTGCCGGCCAGCACGATGGCGCTCACGGATACCAGCAGCGCGACGCTCGACCCGACAATGCCTGCTCGCAGGTCCAGGGCAGCCTGGCGACGGGCCGCGCGTAGAACTGCCAGAAAGGTGCGAGTGCTCATGAGTGGGCCTCCTTGCTGACGAGGGAGAGGTAGGTCTCCTCCAGGGTGGGGCGGGTGATGGTGAGCCCGGTGATGGTGTCGAGGTCGAGTCCCTTGACGAAGCGCTCGGGGCAGTGGGTGGTGTGGACGTGGTGAGTGCCGTCCTGGACCCAGGTGATCTCGGCGCCGCGATCGAGGCGCTCGCGCAGCGCCGTGACCGTGCCGTCGGCGATGATCCGTCCCTCGTTCATGATGAGCACGCGAGAGGCCAGGTGCTCGGCCTCGGCCAGGTCGTGGGTGGTCATGACGATGGTGGCGTCGTCGTCGACCCGGGCCAGGATGAGATCGTGCAGGCGCGCCTTCGAGACCGGGTCCAGTCCGGTCGTCGGCTCGTCCAGGACGAGGAGCTCGGGCGCGGCCATGAGGGCGGCCGCGAAGTCGATGGTGCGTCGCTGCCCGCCGGAGAGCCTCGACAGCCGGGAGTCGGCCTTCTCGCTGAGGCCGACGGCGTCGAGCACCTCGTCGACGCTGCTCACCCGGCTCGCAGCCGTCAGCTGGAACGAGCGGATCCACCCCAGCTGGTCCCTCACCCTTCCACTTGGCGTGGTCGGTCCAGCTCTGCTGCACCAGCCCGACCCTCGCCCAGAAGTCGGCGCCCGCCCGGCGCGGATCGGTGCCGAGCACGCGCACCCTGCCGCTGGTCGGGGTCAGAGAGCCCAGCAGGTTCTCCACGAGGGTCGTCTTGCCCACGCCGTTGGGGCCGAGCAGGCAGATGACCTCTCCGGCCTCGACCGACAGGTCGATGCCGCGCAGCACCGGGGTGTCCGCGTAGGAGAACTCGAGGTTCTCTGCGGTGATGACTGGAGTCATCGCACAAACCCTCCTGAGTAGAACCGCAACTGAATGTAGTAGAAATACTACATCATGGTGTTGGTGTGCGTCAGAGTGCGAGGCATTGCCCGCGGAGGAGCCCCTTCATCCTCCGTCTCACTCTGCGGTCCCATGCGACCCCCTTACCTGACGATGGGTCCTCATCGGGGTAGGGTCTACGCCGTGCGAGCGACCCTGCGGCCTCACGCCTGGTACCGGGCGAGCCTCCTGCTTAGTCGCCGCGGCGGGGCCTGACAGGCCGGCACCCCGACCGCGGCTGACTCGTCCTGCTCGGCCACGTTCGCGGCCCGCGTTCCCTCAGGAGTCCGATGAGTCTTCTGGAGAACCGCCGTCGGAACCACGAAGCATCTGATCCCAGGAGAAACCCGATGCGCAACGCCCGCCCCGCCCCCAGCAGCCCTCCGGTATGCCGTTCGCCAAGTACCGGCCCTTCCTCGACGTCGTCTCCATCGACCTGCCCGACCGCACCTGGCCGGACAAGCGCATCACCACCGCCCCCGCTGGCTGAGCACCGACCTGCGCGACGGCAACCAGTCCCTCATCGAGCCCATGGGCCCCAGGCCAAGCGCGCCATCTTCGACCTGCTCGTGACGCATGGGCTTCAAGGAGATCGAGATCGGCTTTCCCGGCCGCCTCCCAGACCGACTTCGACTTCGTGCGCTCCCTGGTGGACGACGGCGCGATCCCCGAGGACGTCACCATCTCCGTGCTCACCCAGTCGCGCGGCGAGCTCATCGACCGCACCCTGGACGCCTGCGTCGGCATCCCGCGGGCCACCGTCCACCTCTACAACGCCCTGTCGCCCCTGTTCCGCAACGTCGTCTTCCGCATGGACCGCGACCAGATCCGCGAGCTCGCCGTCGACGGCACCCGCCAGATCATGGCCCGCGCCGAGAAGGTCCTCGACGAGGACACGATCTTCGGCTATGAGTACTCCCCGGAGATCTTCGTGGACACCGAGCTCGACTACAGCCTCGAGGTCTGCCAGGCCGTCATGGACGTGTGGGAGCCCGAGGAGGACCGCGAGATCATCCTCAACCTGCCCGCCACCGTCGAGCGCGCCACCCCCAACGTCTACGCCGACCAGATCGAGTGGATGAGCCGCCACCTGCCCCGGCGCGAGTCCGTGTGCCTGTCCCTGCACAACCACAACGACCGCGGCTCGGGCGTGGCCGCCGCCGAGCTCGGCCTCATGGCCGGCGCCGACCGCGTCGAGGGCTGCCTGTTCGGCCACGGCGAGCGCACCGGCAACGTGGACCTGGTGACCCTGGCCCTCAACCTCTTCAGCCAGGGCGTCGACCCCATGCTCGACCTGTCCGACATCGACGAGGTCCGCCGCACCGTCGAGCGGGCCACCGGCATGGACGTGCCCCCGCGCACCCCCTACGCCGGCGAGCTCGTCTACACCTCCTTCTCCGGCTCCCACCAGGACGCCATCAAGAAGGGCTTCGCCGCGCGCAACACTCAGGTCAGCGCCAAGCAGGCCGAGGGGCTGACCGACGCCGAGGCGGAGATCGCCGTCCCCTGGGCCATGCCCTACCTGCCCATCGACCCCCACGACGTGGGCCGCTCCTACGAGGCCGTCGTGCGCGTCAACTCCCAGTCCGGCAAGGGCGGGGTCGCCTACCTGCTGGGCACCACCCGCAAGCTCGAGCTGCCCCGCCGCCTCCAGATCGAGTTCTCCCGCATCGTCCAGCGCCACACCGACACCTACGGCGGCGAGGTCGACGGCGACCGCCTGTGGTCGATCTTCGCCGACGAGTACCTGCCCGCCGCGGCCGCCCCCGAGGCCGAGCTCAGCCGCTGGGGCCGCTTCGAGCTGCGGGGGGCCACCCTGACCTCCACCGGTGACGACGAGGACTCCACCCTCACCGTCACCCTGGTCGACGGCGGGAGGAGAAGCACCTGACCGCCTCCGGCAACGGCCCCCTGGACGCCTTCGTCACCGCCCTGGAGAGCACGGGCCTGAGCGTGCGGATCCTCGACTACGTCGAGCACGCCCTGAGCGAGGGACGCGACGCGAAGGCCGCCAGCTACGTCGAGTGCGAGGTCGACGGCCAGGTCCTGTGGGGCGTGGGCATCGACCCCTCCATCACCACCTCCTCCTTCAAGGCCGTCATCTCCGCCCTCAATCGCGCCCTGCGCTGAGAGGGCCGTGAGAGACTGCGCCCGTGACGAGCAGGCTGTACCGGGATGAGGCGATCATCCTGCGCACCTACAAGCTGGGCGAGGCCGACCGCATCATCGTGATGCTCACCCGCCACCACGGCCAGGTGCGCGCCGTGGCCAAGGGGGTGCGCCGCACCACCTCCCGCTTCGGTGCCCGCCTGGAGCCCTTCTCCATGACCGATGTCCAGCTCCACGCCGGACGCAGCCTCGACGTCGTCACCCAGGCCGAGATCATCGACCCCTTCGGCCGGGCCGTGAGCGCCGACTACGCCATGTTCACCTGCGCCTCGACCATGGTGGAGACCGCCGAGCGCCTCAGTGCCGACGACGGTGACCTGGGCACCGAGGCCAGCCCCCAGCAGTACCTGCTGCTGGCCGGGGCCCTGGCCGCCATGTCCCACCGGCGCCACGCCCCCGGACTCATCCTGGACTCCTACCTGCTGCGGGCCCTGGCCCTGGGGGGCTGGGCGCCCTCGTGCTACGACTGCGCCCTGTGCGGCGCCCCGGACCCGCACCGGGCCTTCCACGTGCAGGCCGGTGGGCGCGGTGTGCGAGTCCTGCCGCTCGGCCGGCGCCGTCGAGGTCGAGCCGGCCACGATGGCGCTCCTGGGCGCCCTGCTCTCCGGCGACTGGGCCGTGGCCGACGCCTCCGGCCAGCGCGAGCGCTCGCAGGCCTCCGGACTCGTCTCGGCCTACACGACCTGGTACCTGGAGCGGCGCCTGCGCTCCCTCGCACTGGTGGAAAGGGCATAACCATGACAGACGTCGCCAGAGACATGACGGTCGAGGCCGCCCCGCCCCTGCACCGACCCGGCCTGACCCCACCCGTGCTGCCGGTCGCCTCCCTGCCCCAGCACGTCGCCGTCGTCATGGACGGCAACGGGCGCTGGGCCAACGCCCGCGGCCTGCCCCGCACCGAGGGCCACCGGGTGGGGGAGGCCAATATGCTCGACGTCGCCGCCGGCGCCATCGAGATCGGCGTGAAAAGAGCTGAGCGTCTACGCCTTCTCCACCGAGAACTGGCGGCGCTCACCCGGCGAGGTCCGCTTCATCATGGGCTTCGCCCGCAAGGTCCTGCGCGTCCAGCGCGATGTCCTCAACTCCTGGAACGTCAGGCTGCGCTGGGTCGGACGCACTCCGCGCCTGTGGAAGTCCGTCCTGCGTGAGCTGCGTGAGGCCGAGCGCGTCACCGCCCACAACACGGGCCTGGTCCTCAACCTGTGCATCAACTACGGCGGGCGGGCCGAGATCGCCGACGCCACCCGAGCCATCGCCGAGGACGTCGCCGCCGGCCGCCTCAAGGCCTCCTCCGTCAACGAGAAGACCATCCAGCGTTACCTCTACTCACCCACCATGCGGGACGTGGACCTGTTCATCCGCACCGGCGACGAGCAGCGCACCTCCAACTTCCTCATGTGGTCCTCCTCCTACGCCGAGCTCTACTTCTCACCCCTGGCCTGGCCCGACTTCAACCGCACCGAGCTGTGGAAGGCCTGCGAGGCCTACGCCGGGCGCGAGCGCCGCTACGGCGGGGCCGTGGACAAGGTGCTGCACGAGGAACCCACCGGCGCCGAGGACCCGGAGGGACGACGAGGCTGACGAGTCACCGCACCACGACGGGCAGTAGCCAGCCGCCCTGGCACAACCCGGCTCGGACACCGGGTCGATCAGACCTGCTCAGTCCTGTGAGGCGTCCTGGGCCGAGCAGGTGGCGCACAGGCCGAAGAACTCCGCCGTGTGCTCCATCTGGGTGAAGCCCTGCTGGGTCGAGACCCGCTGAATCCACTCCTCCAGCTCACCGCCGGCAACCTCCACGGTGTAGCCGCAGCGGCGGCACACGATGTGGTGGTGGTGCTCCTGCTCCTCGCAGGCCCGGTAGAGGACCTCGCCCTCGGCGCTGCGCACCTGGTCCACCGCTCCGGACTCGGCCAGGGTCTGCAGGTTGCGGTAGACGGTGGCCAGACCCACCTTGGTGCCCTCGGCCTCCAGGGCGGCGTGGATCTGCTGGGCCGAGCGGAACTCGTCGGTGCGGGCGAGGATGTCGGCGACGGCGGCGCGCTGGCGCGTGGCGCGGGGACGCTGCGCCGTGCTGCTTGCGCTCATGATCTGCCTCCTGAGGTGATGTGGTGCCGTCGCGAGCGGCTGACGAGCTGCTGCAGTCCGGACAGGAGGGCGACGACGGCGTAGCCCCCCACTAGGAGTACCACGATCATGGCGCCGGGAGAGACCTCCACCCGGTAGGTGATCGTCAGACCCGACACACAGGCCACTACCCCCAGACCCATCGCCAGGTACATGGTGCGGGCGAAGGAGTGCGAGACGAGCTGGGCGATGGCCACCGGCACGATCATGACCGCCGAGACCAGCAGCGCCCCACCACCCGCATGGACACCGAGACCGTCAGCGCCGCCACCACCGCCACCAGCACGTTGAGGGCGCCGGTGGGCAGGCCGCAGGCGTGGGCGAACTCCTCGTCGTGGCACAGCGCGAACAGTGGGCCGCGCAGCCCCAGCCCCACCAGGAGCACCAGGGTGGCCAGGGCGATGGTGAACCAGGCGTCGGAGACCGAGACCGTGGAGATCGAGCCGAACAGGTAGGAGTTGAGATTCGTCGTCGTCCCGCCGGCGACGCGAATGAGGATGACGCCCCCGGCGATGCCCCCGTAGAACAGGATCGCCAGGGCCACGTCTCCCCGAGTTCGGCCGTTGGCGCGGATGACCTCGATCATCACGGCTCCCAGCACGCTGATGAGGATCGCCCCGGGCACGGCCCAGGCGTCGTGAGGAGTGACGTTGGCGGCGGCCCCGGCCAGCCAGCCCAGGGCGATGCCCGGTCAGGGCGATGTGCCCGATCCCGTCGCCCAGCAGCGCCAGGCCCCGCTGAACCAGGTAGGTGCCCACCACCGGGGCGGCCAGCCCCACCAGGACCGCCACGATGAAGGCCCGCTGGATGAGGGGACTGGCGAGCATGTCGGAGACGAACTCGATCATGGGCGGGTGCTCCTACCGGAATGAGGGCGCGTGTCAGGCAGCCGATGGTCGAGGACGGGGGCGTGGTGGGCCGGAGGGCCGCCGGCGTCCGGGTGGTGGTCGCCATCGGCGCCGTAGTCGGCTGTGAGCGCGGCGCAGGGTCGCCCTGCGGGCGCGCCGGTCCCCGCTGTCGCGCAGATGAGCGACCTCGCCGGCCGGGCCGTCGGCGACGAGCCGGCCGTCCTGCAGGAGGATCGCCCGCTGGACGACGTCGGCGAGCTCGCCCATCTCGTGCAGGACCGTCACCAGGGTCAGCCCCTGCGCGCGCAGTCCCTGGAGGATCTCGGCCAGGGACTCGCGGCTGGCGCGGTCGATGCCGGCCAGGGGCTCATCGAGGATGAGCAGCTCGGGGGAGCGGACCAGGGCGCGGGCGATGAGGACCCGCTGGGCCTGCCCACCGGAGAAGACCTGGACGTGGTCCGCGGCCCGGTGGGCCAGGCCGACGGCGTCGAGCGCGGCCATGGCCTTCCGCTTGGCGCCCGCCCCCGATCGGCCCAGGGACGGCGCGGCCCCAGAAGCCCGGAGCGCACCACCTCCAGGGCGGTGGCTGGGACGCCGGAGCCGGCACCGATCCGCTGGGGAACGTAGCCGACGCGCTCCCAGGGGACCCTGCGGCGGTGCGAGGTGGGGGTGCCCAGGACCTCGATGCTGCCGCCGGACAGGGGCACCAGGCCCAGAACGGCCTTGACGAGGGTGGACTTGCCCGAGCCGTTGGCGCCCAGGATCGCCACGGACTCGCCGCCGCCCACGGCCAGGCTCACGTCGTCCAGGATGAGGGAGGAGCCCAGGACGACGCTGAGCTCGCGGACCCTGATGGCGAGCGCGGACGACGCCGCCCGGGGTGAGCCGGACGGCGTCGTCGCAGACGCTGGTGAAGGTGGAGATGATGAGGTCATACGGTTGTGATCATGCCAATCTGAGTGGGCGTCATCTGCTCGGGGACTCGGGCTCGGCCGGGCCCTGAGGCTACTTGACACCATGGCGGACTTGAGCCGCCCCAGGTTGGTGGTCATGGCGTCGGTGTAGTCGCCCCTGCTCGGGCTTGGACTCCAGGGGCTGAGGACGCTGGTCTCCGCCCCGGTCTCCGCGGCGATCGCCTTGGCGGGGGCGTCGGAGACCAGCTCCTCAGTGAAGATCGTCTTGACCCCCGTCTTCTCGACCACCGACTTGATGTTGGCCATCTCGGCGGGGCTGGGCTCGGCCTCCGGGTCGATGCCGGAGATGGAGGCCTGGGTCAGGCCGTAGCGCTCGGCCATGTAGCCGAAGGCGGCGTGGGAGGTGATGAAGGTCTTGTGCTGGCAGCTGGTCAGGCCCTGCTTGTACTGGTTGTCCAGGTTGGTCAGCGCCGTCTTGAGCTTGTCCAGGCCCGCCTTGTAGTCGTTGGCGTTGGCCGGGTCGATCTGGGCGAAGGAGGACTCAAGGGCCTCGGCCACCTTGATCATGCGGTCCGGGTCGAGCCAGAAGTGCGGGTCGAGGTCGCCGTCGTGCCCCTCACCGCCCTCGGCGTGCTCATCGTGGCCGTGCTCGTCGTGCTCGGCCTCGCTGGCCTGCGCGGTGGCGGCGGCACTGGCCGTGGCGGAGGCGCCGTCCGCGGCCTCCTCGCCGTGCTCGTGCTCCTCCTCAACCCCCTCGTGGTGGACGAGGTTGGCCGGCTTGCTCAGGTCCACCACGGTGGGTCCGGAGCCGACCTCCTTGACCGCCTTGTCCAGGGAGGGCTGGAAGCCGGGGACGTAGGCGATGAGGTCGGCCTTGCCCAGCTCGGCGGTCTCCTTGCCGGAGAGCTCGAAGTCGTGCGGCTCGACGTTGGAGGGGGTCACGGTGGAGACCTTGACGAGCTTGCCGCCAATGGCCTCGGCCAGGAACTGGATCGGGTAGAAGGACGTGGAGACCGTCAGGGTCTTGCCCGGGGCGATCGTGTGCGGTGCCGAGGCACTCGAGGAGCTCTCGCTCTTCAGGGCGCTGCACGCGCTCATGCCGGCAGCCAGCATCAGGGTGGCTCCAAGCGCCACGACGCGGTGGAGATGACGGGAACGAGCCTGTGAAACATTCATGCGAATCATTCTCATACTCTGGCGGTCCTGCGTCAAACTCGGGGCGAGTCCCGCGTGAGCGCTGCTGAGAGCCGGCTTTGGACGGCAGGTCGGCGAGGGCCTGCCCGGGCGCGTGCGTGCGCATCCGTGGTGCGACGGGCCCTCACCAACGCTCGGCGCCCTGTCCGCCTAGACTGTCACCACTCGTCCCCACCAACCAGGCGGGACCACGACCACTCCTGAAGGAGCATCCGTTGGCATCCACCCCTTCACGCCTCGACGCCGTCATCAACCTCGCCAAGCGGCGCGGGTTCGTCTTCCCCTGCGGCGAGATCTACGGCGGAACCCGCTCGGCCTGGGACTACGGGCCGCTGGGCGTCGAGCTCAAGGAGAACATCAAGCGCCAGTGGTGGCAGTACATGGTCCGCTCGCGCGACGACGTCGTCGGGCTGGACTCCTCCGTCATCCTGCCGCGTGAGACCTGGGTCGCCTCCGGTCACGTCGGCGCCTTCACCGACCCGCTCGTGGAGTCCCTGCACACCCACAAGCGCTACCGCGCCGACCAGCTCATCGAGGACTACGCCGCCCGCAAGGGCCTCGACCCCTGAGAACGTCACCCTCGACATGGTTCCCGACCCGGTCACCGGCCAGCCGGGCTCCTGGACCGAGCCGCGCGAGTTCTCCGGCCTGCTCAAGACCTACCTGGGGCCGGTCGACGACGAGTCCGGCCTGCACTACCTGCGCCCCGAGACCGCCCAGGGCATCTTCATCAACTTCGCCAACGTCATGAGCGCGGCCCGCAAGAAGCCGCCCTTCGGCATCGGCCAGGTGGGCAAGTCCTTCCGCAACGAGATCACGCCGGGCAACTTCATCTTCCGCACCCGCGAGTTCGAGCAGATGGAGCTGGAGTTCTTCTGCGAGCCGGGCACCGACGAGGAGTGGCACCAGTACTGGATCGACTACCGCAAGGCCTGGTACACCGACCTGGGCATCAGCGAGGACAACCTGCGCCTCTACGAGCACCCCGCCGAGAAGCTCTCCCACTACTCCAAGCGCACCGTGGACCTGGAGTACCGCTTCGGCTTCGCCGGCTCGGAGTGGGGCGAGCTCGAGGGCATCGCCAACCGCACCGACTTCGACCTGTCCACCCACGCCGAGCACTCCGGCAAGGACCTGTCCTACTTCGACCAGACCCGCTCCGAGCGCTGGACCCCCTACGTCATCGAGCCCTCCGCCGGCCTGACCCGCTCGCTCATGGCCTTCCTCGTAGAGGCCTACACCGAGGACGAGGCCCCCAACACCAAGGGAGGGGTGGACAAGCGCATCGTGCTCAAGCTCGATGCGCGCATCGCCCCGGTCAAGGCCGCCGTCCTGCCGCTGAGCCGTAAGGAGGAGCTGACCGGGCCCGGCCAGGAGCTGGCCGCCCGCCTGCGCCGCTCCTGGAACGTGGAGTACGACGACGCCGGCGCGGTCGGCCGTCGCTACCGCCGCCAGGACGAGGTCGGCACGCCCTTCTGCCTGACCTACGACTTCGACTCGCCCGAGGACGGGGCCGTCACCGTGCGCGAGCGCGACACGATGACCCAGGAGCGCATCCCGCTCGAGGGTGTCGAGCGCTACCTGGCTGAGCGCCTCATCGGCTGCTGAGCCGCGCCCGAGCAGGCCGGCAGCCTCACTGAGTCTCGCCGGCCAGCCATCCGGGTCCCGCCCCGTGTCCCTGGCTCACCTCAGGGACACGGGGCGGGCATGATGGGACGGTGAGCACCAACTCGACCTCCCCGAGCAACGAGTCCGTCCCCACCGAGAGCCTTCCCGAGCCGCCGGCCGAGGAGGGGCAGGACAGCAGGGGCCACGGCCGTCACAGCAGCAGGGGCCACAGTCACTCCCACTCCGGGCCCCTGGACCTGGATGCGGGGGAGGTCCGCCGGGTGCGGATCATGCTCGGTGCCATTGTCGGCGCCCTGGTCCTGGCCACCGTCGTCGGGCTGTTCGTGCTCTGGCCGGGCAAGAGCTCACTCATCGGCTCGCGCTCCTTCACCGCCGAGGGCGGCTCGGTGGGCAAGGCCACCATCACCTCCACGGACCTGTCGGGCTGTCAGAGCTCGGTGAGCGCCCTGACGGAGGTCAACGGCGTCAAGCCGGAGGAGTTCGCCAAGGGCCACGTGTGCGCCCGCATCACCGAGGGGGAGGGCAAGGGCCTGGTCATGCCGGTCCAGCTGGTGGGTGAGCCCCGCAAGCTCGCCCACGCCGGTGACCGGCTCGTCGTCCCTCTACTCGCCCTCAGGCCATCCTGTCCCGGCTCCCCCTACTCCCTTCATCGACTACCAGCGCCAGCTCCCGGTCGGCGCCCTGGCGGTCGTCTACCTGGTGCTCGTCGTCGCCGTGGCCGGGCGCAAGGGCGTCCTGAGCGTCCTGGGCCTGCTGGTGGCCACCGGCGTACTCGCCTTCTTCATGATCCCGGCGCTCCTGTCCGGCTCCCACCCGCTGGCGGTGACCCTGGTCGGATCGATGGCGATGATGCTGGCGGCCGTCTACGTTGCCCACGGCGTGTCCATCCGCACCACGACCGCCCTGCTGGGAACGGTGGCCCGGCATCGTGCTGACCGTGCTGCTTGCCCTGTGGGGGACCGACGCCGCCCACCTGACCGGCGACGTCGACGAGACCGCCCGCCTGCTGGCCTCGCGCACGCACATCGATCTGCAGACGCTGCTGACCTGCGGCATGGTCATCGCCGGGCTCGGCGTCCTCAACGACGTCACCATCACCCAGGCCTCCTCGGTGTGGGAGCTGCACGCCGCCAAACCCGCTGCTGTCGCGCACGCGCCTGTTCACCGGCGGGATGAGGATCGGGCGGGACCACATCGCCTCAACCGTCTACACCCTGGCCTTCGCCTACGCCGGCACGGCGCTGCCCCTCATCCTGGCCGCCGCCCTCATGGACCGGGCCGTGCTGGACACGATGCTGTCGGGCGAGATCGCCGAGGAGATCGTGCGCACCCTCATCTCCTCCATCGGCCTGGTCCTGGCGATCCCGGCGACCACGGCGATCGCGGCGGCCCTGTGCCGCGTCACCCCGGTCCTCGACGAGTAGACGAGCAGCCGATGACCGGCCTCAAGGACCCCGTGGGGCCGCCGTCTCAGCCGCCGGAGACGTCGGACTCGGCCTGGCTGAGCATCTCGCGGTGGGCCGCATCCAGGGTGGGGGAGTCCAGCCAGCCGTCGGGCAGACGGGGAGTCTTGGGGCTGCCGGCCCGCCCTCGGGGGCCCTCGACGATGTCGCCGGGGTAGTCCACGACCTCGGGCAGGCGCGCGCGCATCCGCGCCAGGCCTGCGTCGAGCTCGTCCAGGCTCCGGATCCCCATGAGGTCGGCGCGCGCCGCGCCACCGACCGGGTAGCCCTTGAGGTACCAGCCCACGTGCTTGCGCAGGTCACGCACCCCCCGGTCCTCACCCATCTCCTCGGCCAGCATCCGCCCGTGGCGACGGATCACCTCGATGACGGAGTCCAGGTCCGGGCGGGTGCGCGCAGGCGAGCCGTGCATGGCCGACACGATGTCGGCGAACAGCCAGGGCCGTCCCTGGCAGCCGCGGCCCACGACGACGCCGTCGCAGCCGGTGGCCTCCATCATGCGCACCGCGTCGTCGCCCAGCCAGATGTCACCGTTGCCGAGCACTGGCAGGTCGGTGGCCTCCTTGAGCCGGGCGATCTCCTCCCAGCGGGCCTGGCCCGAGTAGTGCTGGCGCGCGCTGCGGGCGTGCAGGGGCCACGGCCGCGATCCCGGCGTTGTCGGCGGCCCGGGCGGCGTCGAGGAAGGTCTCGTGCTCCTCGTCGATGCCCAGACGCATCTTCATGGTCACCGGCACCTGCCTCGCCCGCCCGACGGCGCGGACGGCGGCCTCACTGGCGCGCACCGCCTCGGTGAGGATCGCCGCCAGCAGGTCGCGCTTCCACGGCAGCGCCGCCCCGCCGCCCCTTGCGGGTCACCTTGGGGCACCGGGCAGCCGAAGTTCAAGTCGATGTGGTCGGCCAGATCCTCCTCCACCAGGATCCGCACCGCGGCCCCCACCGTGGCCGGGATCGACCCCGTAGAGCTGGATGGAACGCACCCTCTCGGCCGGGTCGGTGCGCACCATCGCCAGAGTGCGCTCGTTGCGCTCCACCAGGGCGCGGGTGGTGACCATCTCCGTGACGTACAGGCCCGCCGGGGCCAGCAGGCCGCCGTCAGGCGCGGACAGCGGACCGGGAGGAGGGCCTCAGCGACTCCGGCAGGGCCGCCTCGGCCATCTCCCGGCACAGGCGGCGGAAGGAGGCGTTGGTGACTCCGGCCATGGGGGCGAGCTCGACGGGGTGGGCACCACCAGCGGCCCGATGCGCAGTGGCGCGGGCGCGCGGCCCGAGGCGCAGGCGTCGGGGAGGCGGGGGGAGGTCTCACTCATCGTCACCCCGACATGCTGACACACGGCGGGTGCCAGGGCCGTGACCGGCCCCGCCCTGCGGTCCCGGAACAGACACAGGTATAGACCACTTGTGAAGGAAGTAACAGGGATGGATCAGTATCGGCGTATGACGAATCGCTGATGGCGAGTGCTGATGCGCGTTACCTTGTGTGCTTGTGCTGATGAACGAAGAGACCGAGCCGTCGATATCACGTTCCGTCGTCGTGACCGGAGCCTCCCGGGGAATCGGGGAGGCGGTTACGAAGGCGTTCCTGGCACAGGGCGACCGGGTGGCGGGCATCTCCCGCTCCGGTGAGGCCCCCGACGGCGCCCTGGCCCTGGCCGCCGACGTCACCGACCCCGACGCCCTGGCCGCCGCCCTGGCCGCCGCCACCGAGGCGCACGGCCCCATCGAGGTCCTCGTGGCCTCGGCCGGCATCAACCGGGAGTCACTGGCGGCCCGCACCTCCTCCCAGATGTGGGACGAGGTCATCTCCGCGGACCTGACCGGCACCTTCAACACCGTGCGCGCCGTGACACCAGCCATGATGCGGGCCCGCAAGGGGCGCATCGTCCTGGTCTCCTCGGCCATCGCCGCACGCGGAGGCGTGGGCCTGTCGGCCTACGGCGCCGCCAAGGGCGGTGTGGAGGGGCTGACCCGCTCCCTGGCCCGCGAGCTCGCACCGCGCGGCATCACCGTCAACGCCGTCGCCCCCGGCTTCGTCACCACGGCGATGACCGCCTCCCTGCCCGACCACATCCGCACCGCCTACCTCGAGCAGATCCCCCTGGGGCGCTTCGCCGACGTCACCGACATCGCCGGCCCCGTCCTCTTCCTGGCCTCACCCGCGGCCGCCTACGTCACCGGCGCGATCCTCGGCGTCGACGGCGGCCTGGGCATGGGGCGCTAGGCGCACGGCGGGGAGCGAGACGTCGTCGGGACCGTATCCGGGCAGCGCCGTGGTGCCGTAGGGTAGAGACGTGACAACGGATCCCATGCGCCGGCTCGTGCTCGTCCGACACTCCAAGGCCTCTCACGACGCCGTCACCGACCTGGAACGTCCTCTGACCCCCAAGGGCACCCGCGCTGGCCGACCTGCTGGCCAGGAGCTGCGCAAGCGCCTGGAGACCACCGACCTGCTCCTGGTCTCCCCGGCGGCCCGGGCCCGCGAGACCGCCCGCCCCATCCGCGACCGCCTCGAGCCCACCGACACCCTCGTGCGCGAGGAGATCTACAACCTGGGCCCCAACGGCATCCTCAAGGTCCTGGCCGAGGACGGTGCTGCAGGCCAGGACGGTCGTCGTCGTCGGCCACGAGCCCACGATCTCCGTGCTCGCCCACATCCTCCACGACACCGACGACGACCTGGCCTCCCAGATCTCTTCAGGGTGCCCACGGCCACCGCCGTCATCATCGACGTCCCCGGCACCTGGGCGGACCTGGAGCCCAAGGGCGCCCGCATCCGGGAGATCTTCACCGCCCGCAAGCGCGACTGAGGCCGGACCTCCCCGAAACCGCAGCCGGTCAACCCCCGATCAGCTGCAGGACGGCACGCAGGTCACGCACGTGGATGGCCGCGTCGGCCTGCTCGACGACCACCGGCTTGGCGCAGAACGCCACCCCCAGCCCCGCGGCCTCCAGCATGCCCAGGTCGTTGGCCCCGTCACCGACCGCGATGGTGCGCTCCATGGGCACACCGTCCTGCTGGGCCCAGGCGATCAGGCAGCGGACCTTCTCCTGACGGTCCACGATCCGCCCCATCACTCGGCCGGTGAGACGGCCCTCGACCACCTCCAGGCGGTTGGCCGCCACGTGATCGATGCCCAGCCGCTCGGCCAGAGGCACACGACCTCCTCGAAACCTCCCGAGACGACCCCCACCCGGCAGCCGCGTGCGTGCAGCGCCTCAATGAGCTCGGCCGCCCCCTGAGTGGGACGCACCTCGGCCAGGACCTCCGCGAAGACCCCTGGGGGACTCCGGCCAGCGTCGCCACCCGCTCGCGCAGGGAGGCCGCGAAGTCCAGCTCGCCGCGCATCGCTCGGGCCGTGACCTCGGCGACCCAGCTCACGGGTCCCGGCGCGCTCGGCGATGAGCTCGATGACCTCCTGCTCGATGAGGGTGGAGTCACGTCCATGACCAGCAGGCCGGGGGCCCTCAGTCACTAAAGGGCCCTCGCTCAGCGCCCCCGCTGAGGTCCGCGGAGCCGCCGGCACGGTGTCGGGAGGTGTCGCTCATGGCGCCCATGCTGGTGGGCGAGCCGGCAGGCAGACGCGCGCCGCCGCCCGGAGGCTCGGGCGACGGCGCGCAGCGCAAAGGCGGTGAGCCTGCGGTCAGCGGGTGACGAGCTGACCCTTGGCCACCACCGTGATGCCGGACTCGGTCACGGTGAAGCCCCGCTCGCGGTCGTGCTCGGGGTCGATCCCCACCATGGCGCCCTCCTCGACCTTGACGTACTTGTCCAGGATCGCGCGGTTGACCACGGTGTTGCGGCCCACCTCGGCCCCGTCCATGATGACGGACTCGCGCACCGAGGACCAGGAGTTGACGCGCACCGGGGGACAGGGACCGAGGAGATCACCTCACCACCGGAGACGATGACGCCCGGTGAGACGATCGAGTCGACCGCGTGCCCCAGGCGCTCGTGGTGGCCGTAGACGAACTTGGCCGGAGGCATCGCGGCCTGGTAGCCGGCGAACAGCGGCCAGCGGTCGTTGTACAGGTTGAACACGGGGGTCACCGAGATGAGGTCCTGGTGCGCCTCGAAGAAGGCGTCCACAGTACCCACGTCGCGCCAGTAGTCGCGGTCGCGCTCGGAGGAGCCCGGGACGTCGTTGTCCTTGAAGTCGTAGACGCCGGCCGCCCCCTGATTGACGAACCAGGGCACGATGCTGCCGCCCATGTCGTGCTTGGAGGTCTCATCGGCGGCGTCGACCGTCACGGCCTCCAGGAGCGCGTCGGCGTTCATGATGTAGTTGCCCATCGAGGCCAGGACCTCGTCGGGGGAGTCCGGCAGACCGGGGGTCTCCTTGGGCTTCTCCACGAAGGCCTTGATCCTGCCGCGGTCGGACGGGTCGGTCTCGATGACGCCGAACTGGTCCGCCAGGGACCGCGGCTGACGGATGCCCGCGACGGTGCAGGGCAGACCAGAGGCGATGTGGTGTTCCAGCATCTGGGAGAAGTCCATGCGGTAGATGTTGTCCGCACCGGTGATGACCACATAGTCCGGCCGCTCGTCGTCGAGCAGGTTGAGGGACTGGTAGATCGCGTCGGCGCTCCCCAGGAACCAGTGCTTGCCCACGCGCTGCTGGGCCGGCACCGGCGCGATGTAGTTGCCCAGCATGTCGGACATGCGCCACGTCTTGGAGATGTGACGGTCCAGCGAGTGGGACTTGTACTGGGTGAGCACCACGACCTTGAGGAAGCCGGAGTTGATCATGTTGGACAGGGAGAAGTCGATGAGGCGGTAGATGCCGCCGAAGGGCACTGCGGGCTTGGCGCGATCGACGGTCAGGGGCATGAGGCGCTTTGCCCTCGCCACCGGCGAGGACGATTGCGAGAACACGAGGTTGAGCCATGTGGCCCACCTTACGTTGCTCGAGAGGACCTGCGGGGCCAAATGGGTCACATTCCGGGTGGGTTCTCCGCGAATCGTGCCTGAGGCGTCGTCGGGACGATCGAGCCGGGCGACCGTCTGATCGGTCCCCGACGCCTCACGTGCGGGTCGCCCGCCTCCACTGCGGACGCGGATGCCGCCCCTGCAGGAGAGTCGGTGGAAACCACCGGCGCTGAACGGTCCCACCGGGCCCCCGTGTGCGTATAACGTCGGGTGTGGCGCCCGCCCCACCGCAGGCGCCCGTCCTGCGCCGAGGAAGGCGCGGTCAGTCCATCCATCAGACAGAGGAGAGCACCCGCGAGGGTCGACCCTGCTGACCAAGGGTACCCACCCTTTCATCTACGGCGGCGCCGGAGTCCACGTCAACGAGCTCGCCAGGTCCTGCGCCCCTGGCCGACGTCCGCGTCCACGCCTTCGGCGGCCCCGCGAGCCCGGCACCGAGGGCGCCGACGACGGCGTCACCGGCTACCCCGAGATCGCCGAGCTCGACGGCGCCAACGCCGCTCTGCGCACCTTCGAGTCGACCTGGAGATGGCCCAGGGCACCGAGGGAACCGACCTCGTCCACTCCCACACCTGGTACGCCAACCTCGCCGGACACCTGGCCGGCCTGCTCCACGGCGTCCCCCACGTCATCAGCGCCCACTCCCTGGAGCCCTCTGCGCCCCTGGAAGGCCGAGCAGCTCGGCGGCGGCTACGCCCCTGTCCTCCTGGGCGGAAGACCGCCTACGAGGCCGCCTCCGGGATCATCGCGGTCTCCAACGGCATGCGCGAGGACATCCTGCGCTGCTACCCGACCGTCGACCCCGAGCGCGTCAAGGTCGTCCACAACGGCATCGACCTCGAGGCCTGGAAGCACCCCGCAGGGCCAGGAGGCCGACGCCGCGGCCTCCGCCACCCTCAAGCGCCTGGGCATCGACCCCTGACCGCCCCACCGTCGTCTTCGTCGGACGCATCACCCGGCAGAAGGGCCTGCTGCACCTGCTGCGCGCCTGCGAGCAGCTGCCCGCGGACGTCCAGGTCATCCTGTGCGCCGGCGCCCCGGACACCCCCGAGATCAAGGCCGAGGTCGAGGGCCTCGTGGCCCGCCTGCGCGAGAAGCGCACCGGCGTGGTCTGGATCGAGGAGATGCTGCCGCGCCCCGAGCTCATCGCCGTGCTGGCCGCCTCCGACGTCTTCGTGTGCCCCTCGGTCTACGAGCCCCTGGGCATCGTCAACCTCGAGGCCATGGCCGTGGGACTGCCCGGTCGTCGGCTCAGCCACCGGCGGCATCCCCTGACGTCATCGTCGACGGCGAGACCGGCCTGCTGGTGCCCATCGAGCAGGTCCAGGACGGCACCGGCACCCCCATCGACCCGGCCCGCTTCGAGGCCGATCTGGCTGAGCGCCTCACCACCCTGGTCACCGACACCGAGGGCCGCCAGGACCATGGGGCAGGCCGCTCGACGCCGCGTCGAGGAGCACTTTCGCCTGGGAGGCCATCGCCCAGCGCACCATGGACGTCTACAACTGGGTCCTGGCCCAGGGCTGAGCAGGGACGGCTCCCGCTCGGTGACCCCACCGATACGCCACCGAGTGGCGCGCCCCTCTACCGGGCCCACCACTCGGTGGCCGCAGCGGCACCGTGACGCGCCACCGCCAGCAGCGGGACGCAGGATGTCGGCCCGCCGCCGCGCCTGCAGGGCGGTCGTGGCCGCACCGTCGTCGTCCAGGGCCAGCTCGCACATCCCCGCCAGGCGCAAGGAGCGCTCCAACAGCTCCCCGATCACGGCGCTGCCAGCCACGGCGGCACGAGCCGCGGATCCACCACCGCGGTGAGCAGGTCATTGAGGGCGTCGGCCAGCTCCGGGCGCTCACGGGCCAGGTCGAGCTCGATGAGCGCCTCGATGGCCTCCTCGGTGGCGGCGTGCACCTGCCGGCGGGCGTGCGCCGCATCCAGCGGAGGGCAGCGTGGGAGCGATGGGCTCGGCGCCAGGACACCGAGGTGCCGGAGTCCCTCAGGAACCAGCAGCACCCGGCCGGCTGCCCCTCCAGCACGACGCCCTCCTCGATGTCGGGCAGGAGCCCCCAGGTGCCGGTGCCGCCGGCCGGTGAGGGCAGGACCGCGCTCACCCGACTCAGCGGGCGGGCGGAGGTGAGCCACTGCGTCCAGGCTGACGCGTCCTGGATCGTCGTCGGCGGTCAGTCGTGTGTCCGAGCCCCCGGTGACGACGCTGCCGATGACGTCATGGGCGCCGTCGGGGCCTTCAACGAGCGACAGGCCGTGGGAGGAGGGCGATGGTGCCCACAGGGCCAGCACGATGCTGACCGGCGGGTTGAGGGGATCCATGGGGGCCAACCATAGTGAATGGTGGTGCAGGCGAGCCCCGAGGGGAGCGGGCACGCATGACGGGCGCGGCTCTCGTCGCGCATCTTCCTGTGTGACCTCACCGTCACGATAGGATCACCCATGACCAGTGTCCTGCACCTCGACGACGTCTCACTGCACCGCGGCAGTCACCAGATCCTCAGCCACGTCAGCTGGAGCGTGGACGAGGGCAGCACTGCGTGCTGCTGGGGATCCAACGGCGCGGGCAAGACCACGATCGCCAGGATCGCCTCGGCCCAGGCTCTTCCCCTCCTCCCGGCACGGTCGACATCCTCTCCGAGCGGCTCGGGCGCGTGGACGTCTCCGAGCTCCACCCCGTATCGGCCTGTTGTCGTCGGCCCTGCCGCCAACGTCCAGAACGGCGAGAAGGTGCTCGGCGTGGTCCTGTCGGCCTCCTACGGGTGCATTGGACGCTGGCGCGGAGTACGACGACGTCGACGTCGAGCGCGCTCACGCCCTGCTGGGCGCCCTGGGGGCCGCTCACCTGGTCGACCGGTCGTGGGAACACTGTCGTCGGGGGAGCGCAAGCGCGTCGAGCTGGCTCGCGCTCTGATGCCGGACCCGAGATGCTCTTCCTGGACGAGCCCGGCCTCGGGTCTGGACCTGGCCGGCCGTGAACAGCCCTGGCGGCGCTCACGAGATCATCTCTCGCCCTGACCTCGCCCTCCATGGTCCTGGTGACTCACCACCTGGAGGAGATCCCGGAGGGCTTCACCCACGCGCTCACGCTGCGCGAGGGGCAAGGTCGTGGGCGCCGGCCCGCTTAGGAGGTCCTCACCGCGGACACGATCAGCACGACCTTCGGCATGCGCGCTGGAGGTCACCCTACGACCGTGGCCGCTACTCGCGCCAGGGGGCTCCTGGCCGGCCACGGCAGGCGCGTCGCCGAGGCCAGGGGCTGACCACCGGTTCCGGAGGGAAGGCCGCTTTTGGACGTATCGATCCCTGATCGGCCCTGCCCGGTATCCCGATCACACACTCACCAACCGCGTTCATCAGGAGGTTCTCATGGAATGGCTGTTCTGGGTCGGAGGGGCGTTGCTCTCATCGTCATCGAGACGATGACAGCGGATCTCACCTTCCTCATGATCGCCGGCGGTGCGCTGGGAGGAGGGCCTGACATCCTTCCTCGGCGGGCCCGTGTGGGCGCAGGTCGTGGTCTTCGCCTGCGTCTCCACCCTGCTTCTGTTCGCCGTGCGTCCCTGGGCCAAGCGCCGCCTGGCGGCCGCCACCCCGCAGATGAAGACCAACGTCGACGCCCCTCATCGGTCGGTCTGCCGTCACCATTACTCCTGTCGACCGTGAAGGCGGGCGGGTGCGCCTGGGCGGTGAGGTGGAGCGCCCGTCTGGCTCCCCTGCCGTCCAGGAGGTGGCACCCGTCTGGAGGCCGGGGTGAGTGTGACCGTGGCTCAGATCGACGGGGCCGTGGCCGTGGTCGCCCCGGTGACGACCTCACCGCCGCGCCCCGCATCCTGACGCTGCCCGGCGCTCGGCCCCAACCGTTCTGACCATCCCGTTCAACCCCTGCAGGAGGAACCCTCGTCCCTTCGTCTCCATCATCTTGCTTCTCGTGGCCGTCCTGGTCATCGTCGTCATCTTCCGGGCGGTGCGGATCGTCAAGCAGAGCACTGCGATCATCGTTGAGCGCCTGGGGCGCTTCCAGGCGGCTCACGGCGCTGGAATGCACTTCCTGGTGCCCTTCATCGACCGGGTGCGCAACATCATGGACCTGCGTGAGCAGGTCGTCTCCTTCCCGCCTCAGCCGGTCATTACCTCCGACAACCTCGTCGTGAGCATCGACTCGGTGGTCTACTACCAGATCACCGACCCCATGCGCGCGCCTACGAGATCTCCAACTACCTGCAGGCCATTGAGCAGCTGACGGTCACCACGCTGCGCAACGTCGTCGGCTCGATGGACCTGGAGCAGACGCTGACCAGCCGTGACCAGATCAACGGCCAGCTGCGTGGCGTCCTGGACCAGGCCACCGGCCGTTGGGGCATCCGCGTCAACAGCGTGGAGCTGAAGTCCATCGACCGCCGGCCTCCATCCAGGGCTCCATGGAGCAGCAGATGCGCGCCGAGCGTGACCGCCGCTGCCGCGATCCTGACCGGCTGAGGGTGTCAAGCAGTCCCAGATCCTCACGGCCGAGGGTGACAAGCAGTCCGCGATCCTGCGCGCCGAGGGCCAGGCGCAGTCCGCGATCCTCAAGGCGCAGGGTGAGTCGCGCGCCATCCTCCAGGTCTTTCGACGCCATCCACCGCGGTAACGCCGACTCCAAGCCTGCTGGCCTACCAGTACCTCCAGACCCCTGCCCAAGATCGCCAACGGCTCCTCCTCCAAGATGTGGATCGTGCCCACCGAGTTCACGGCGGCGCTCGACGGCATCGCCGGCGCCCTGGGCGGTGGCAGGACGGCGGCCCCGGCGGCGTCGAACGACTCCGACGACGACGCCGCTCGTCCCGGTGTCGACCTTTCCGGGCAGCGAGCTCGACCTGGGCATCGCCTCGGACCTGGCCAGCACCAGTCTCCAGGCCCCCGAGGAGGCCCTCGCCCAGGCCCGTGGTGAGGTCGAGTCGGCCTCCCAGGAGGCCAGTGAGGAGCCCGGATCCAGGCTGAGGCGTCTCCCCGAAGGCTCCCTGCGGATGAGGCCGACGGCGAGGGCGCAGTGAGCGTTCCGACCTCCGACGGCGTTGAGGGGCTCACGCCGCGCACGGCAGCCACGTGGCCGACCCGAGGTCAGCCCGGTTCCGTGCCCCGCGCGGTGGTTGCAGCATCCAGGCCCAGCCCGGCTACGGCACGCCTCCCGCGCGCCCCAGGGACCCCTACGGCGCCTGAGCCGGCTTCCCTCACGCCTGCTGGGGAACCGACAGGGCCCCAGGGCACTCGCTGCGGCGGGAGGTGGGCGATCCACGATGATCGGCCTATTCTTCCCGCCGTACTGCTGTACTGAACGGGGAAAGCCCCAGAAGGTGACGAAGCGATGATCATTGAGCTGTCCGACGGCGCCGATGAGCGCCTGGCGGACTACACCAGGCCGACGGACGTGGCGCTGCGCCGTCGGCTGGAGACCCAGCGGGGCCTGTCGCAGGCCGAGTCCTCCAAGGTCATCACGCGCCGTGGCCGCCGGGCACGCCCCGCGCTCCTTCCTCATGGCCCCGCGCCACCTCGATGAGATGCGGCCGGTCATCGCCTCCGCGGCCGGCTGCGGGGCAGCGACGACGGCGGTGAGGTCCCCGTGTTCGTCGCCCCGAGGAGGTCCTGGAGTCCATCACGGGACTTCCACCTGCACCGCGGTGCCCTGGCCGCCATGAACCGGCCCGAGCTCGCCGGTGTTCCCTGAGCTTGCGGCCGCCCGCGGGGAGCGGGGGGCCAGGAGGTCGCGATCCTGGAGGACCTGGTGGACCACACGAACGTGGGGGCGGCCTTCAGCAGTGCGGCCGCCCCTGAGGGATCGACGCCGTCCTGGTCACTCCGCGCTGCGCGACCCCTCTACCGGCGCAGCGTGCGCGTCTCCATGGGCACCGTCTTCAGGTCCCCTGGACCCCGGATCGAGCACTGGCCCGCCATGGACGAGCTCCACGCAGCAGGGCTTCACCGTGGCCGCCCTGGCACTGTCGGACACGTCCGTGACACTGGATGAGTTTCGCGGCCTCGCCGGCCTGTACGGCCCCGGACTCGCGGGTCGCCGTCGTCCTGGGCACGGAGGGTGACGGGCTGTCCCACCGGACCATCACCGCAGCTGACGAGGTGGTGCGCATCCCCCATGGCCGGGGAGTGGACTCCCTCAACGTGGCGGCCGCCGCGGCTGTGGCCTTCTGGGCGCTGCGTCTGCCCTGACCCTGGACCCCGCAGGTCCGGGGCCGCCGGTGAACGCCGGACGAGCGAGGTGAGCAACACGGTGGGGGCCGGATCCGTCCGTGGACGGATCCGGCCCCACGGCTAGTCAGCAGCCGATCAGGTCGGCGGCGTCAGGTCAGGCTCAGGCCTCGGGCGCGGTGACCTTGATGAGGGCCTCGCCGGGCTCTACCGAGTCGCCGCCGACGACCTCGACCGAGGCGAAGAGGCGGTGTTGGTGACGAGCACCGGCGTGGTCAGCGGGTAACCGGCCCTGCTCGATGACGGAGCGGTCCACGCGACGAGCTCCTGGCCCGCGCTGACGTGGTCGCCCTGGGAGACCTTGACGTCGAAGCCTTTGCCCTCCAGGTTGACGGTGTCCAGACCCACGTGGATGAGGATCTCCACGCCGCTGTCCAGGGTGATGCCGAAGGCGTGCCCCTGAGGACGGGGCCACGACGACGGTGCCGTCGGCCGGAGCCGTGACGACGATGTCGCCCTGGGGCTCCAGACCCACGCCCTGACCGACGGCGCCCGAGGAGAACACCGGGTCGGGAACCTTGTCCAGGGTCCATGGTCGTGGCCTTGAGCGGTGAGGCGATCTCGGTGACCGCGCCGGGAACGAGAGCCGGCTTGGGCGTGGGGGCCTTCGCGCAGTCACCCTCCTCCACGGGCGCAGCAGCCGCGGCGGCGGCCTGGGCGCCTCAGAGGTCTCGGGCCGGAGCGGAGGCAGTGGCGCTGCCGGTCTTGGCGGTGCCCGCTGCGGCGAGTGCCTCGGCCCGCTCCTCCTTGGTGCGGTAGCCGAAGGTGACGATGAGGAAGAAGGAGGTGGCGAAGGCCGCGGCGACGGCGATGCCGTAGAGCCACATGGGGTTGAAGACCGGGATGGTCAGCAGCGAGGTGAAGGCGAAGGTCGTGGTCGTGACGCCCTCGATGCCTCCCAGCATGCTGCCGATGCCCTCGACGAGGGCCGCCCGACGGCACAGCCGACGAGCATGAACGGGTAGATGCGCTTGAAGCGCAGGTGGATACCATAGAGGCTCGGCTCGGAGATACCGCCGAGCAGGCCGGCGAAGAGGGCACCGGTGGCGGTCTGGCGCATCTCGTCGTCCTTGTCGCGGATGGACCATACGAGGACGGCGGCGGTGGCGCCGAAAGCAGGCGAGTTCCAGGCGCCCATGGGGCCCCTGGATGAAGTCGGTGTGGTGCGTGGCCGCCGAGGCGATGTTGGCCAGCATGAGGGGCGTTGAGCGGCCAGTGCAGGCCCAGCGGCACCAGGAAGGGTGTAGACCATGGGATGAGGATCGCGAAGATGATCGGGGCGTGAGAGTTCAGCCAGAACAGGGCCGTGCCCAGGCCGGTACCGATCCACACCCCAGGGGCCGATGAGGAAGGCCGTCACCGGCATCATGATGACGAAGGACAGGGAAGGGCACGAAGACCATCTGCACGTTGGTCGGAACGATCTTGACCAGTCCCTTAGTAGACCAGGGGCCAGGATGGCCACCATCATGAGGGGACGAAGACCTGACCGCCGTAGTCGTTGAGCTGCATGGAATGCCCGCGACGATGCGCGACGTGCACAGGTCCTTGTCCAACGTGGCGTTGTGGATGCAGGGTCAATCACGCCCTTCTTCTGGAGCACGTGTCGCTCAGGGACGATACTCCGGCGTGAGCAGGGCTGCCATGATTGCTGTGCCGACCCAGGGGTCGATCTTGAGCTTCTTGAGGCGTTGTAGGCCACCATGATCGGCAGGAAGTAGAAGACGCTGCGGAACATGGCATCGACGAACAGCAGCGTGACCGGCTTTGTCCGTCGCTGTCCGCGTGGGTGTTGATGAGGCCGAAGGCCTCAAAGATCGCCTCACCCGCGATAATGAGGGAGGCGCCCAGCAGCACCGGCAGCAGGGGGCGGAAGGAGTCGGACAGGTACTCGAAGAAGGCGTCGACGTAGGGCGTTCTTGCCGCGGGCCTTGGCCCGGGCAGCGGCCTTGACGTCGGCGTCGGACTGGCCTGAGCCGGAGGAGCCGCCCTGGCTCTTCATGGCCGGCAGGTTGTTGATCTCGTCGTACACGCTCTGCACGGCACCACCGATGACGATCTGGTAGCGGTCCCCGGACTGGGGACGGCGCCCATGACGCCCGGGATGGCCTCGACAGCCGCCTTGTCGATGCCGGAGGCGTCCTGAGCTCGAAAGCGCAGTCGGGTGGCGCAGTGGGTGAAATGGATGATGTTGTCGGCGCCGCCCACGGCGTCGAGGGATTACCTCAGGGGTTGAGGTCGTGGCTGCCATTCGGGCCCCTTTTCCTACTGAGCGAGGGTGACGCGGACGGTGGCCGCACCCCAGTGCGCTCCGAGTCCCTCGACGAGCTCTGCTCTCGGTGGTGGGATCTGACACCTCCTGCGCCGCGCGGGCGCGAAGAAGGTGGTTGAGGACGAGGGTACTGTCTCATGGCTCAGAACAAAAGGGAACAGTCCCGTCTGGATGGTGCCCGCACCTGCCCCAAGACGGCCAGTGGCCAGAATCTGCGCGACCCGGTATCCACCGTCGGTGTTTGCGCAGTTGAGGAGGGTGTGCGCACAGGCGCTCAGGGCAGTGGGTGCATCGGCGGGCGGGTTCTGCACGCTGAGGGAGCACCGACCCCGCCTCAAGCGAAGGAGCTCGACATGAGTGCGCAGACCTCCCTGGCCGCACAGCCCGCATCGCCGGTCCTACCGAACATCCCGGTTCGCCCGCCCACCACGACTCCGCCTCCCGCCCCGTCCCCGACCGCCGTGCCCGATTGCCGCGGCTCTACGCCCGCCGGGGATGGACGGTGCGCATCGGCCTGTGGCGCCTGCTTGAGCCCTGGCTCGACACCCCGCGCTGCCTGCCGGGGGAGAGTCCCTGCGACTGGATGCCCTGGGCGCCCAGTGAGCGACTACGTGCCCTTCCGCGGGATGGACGCCGCCACGGCGGCCGACCTCCTGAACCGGCTGCCGGCTGCGGCACTGAGCGACCGCCAGAACCTCGCCCCGAGCCTCAAGACGATGCTGACCGCCTGCGCCGGAGCGGGGCGGGCAGGTGCGCCTGTGCGGATCGGCATCGGTCCCCAGCGGGAGGACGAGCGGCTGAGCGCCGAGGCCCTGTGGGTCGCCGACGCCGACCTGCAGGGCTACGAGGTCCTCGTCGAGCGACAGCCGGGACTGCCAGTGCTCCGCGCTGGGGAGCGGGTCAGGGACGCTACGAGGCTCGACGCCGGGTGCGTGCCCTGACGACATCGTGCGCACCCGGCCCCGAGTGGGCGAGCGGCGCCAGTCGGCTGGTGGATGTGGTGGGACTGATAGGGTCCCGTTGCGGCGGGCAGTACCGGCGGGCCCGTACGCATGAGCGCGCGTGATCATGTCCAGGACCTCACCATGCGTATCGGTGCTCGCCAGCTCGTCGCTCACGCCGGCTTCCGGGTCGACAGGGATGCGCATCGGCCTCGTGGGCCGTAACGGCGCCGGCAAGACCACCATGACCAGCTGCTCGCCGCCGCCTCCGTGGCCCAGGGCGCCGGCCGCGCCGTCAACGACGCCGATGAGCGCCACGGGCTGGAGGCCGTTGAGCACGGGCACGATCACCTGCACGCAGCTCCGGTGGGCTACCTGCCCCAGGACACCAGGTCGGGGACCTCAGCGAGATCGCCCGGGACCGGATCCTCTCGGCCCGCGGCATCGACGCGCTCCTGGCCCCGCATCCGCAAGGCCGAGGAGCGCATCGCCGTCACCGAGGAGGCCCAGGCCAAGGCCCTGGACCGCTACACGCGCCTGGACCACGAGGTTCACTGCATGGCCGGCGAGCTGCTGCCCGCCTCCCGAGCCGCCCGCATCAGCAGCCGCCCTGGGCCTGCCCGACCGCATCCTGGACCAGCCCATCGGCACGCTCTCCGGCGGTCAGCGCCGTCGGGTCGAGACTCTCCCGGGTCCTGTTCCAGCAGCCCGACACGCTCCTGCTCGACGAGCCCAGCCAGCACCTCGACCGACTCGATCCTGTGGCTGCGCGACCACCTGCGCACCCACTGCCGGGGCTTTCATCGTCATCAGCCACGACGTCGAGCTCCTGCGACACCGTCAACCAGGTCATGTACCTCGACGCCGGCCGCGGGGTCCTCGACGTCTCACCATCTGGGCCGGGACGCCTACCTCAAGCAGCGCGCGACGACGAGCACCGGCGCCGTCGGGAGCGCGCCAACGCCGAAGAAGGCCGCCGCCCTGCGCGCCCAGGGAGAAGATGCGGGCCAAGCCACCAAGGCCGTGGCCGCCAGCAGATGCTCAAGCGGGCCGAGCGCCTCATGGCCGACCTGGAGGACGAGACCGCCGTGGAGAGGTCGCCCACCTGCGCTTCCCCGACCCCTGCCCCTGCGGCAAGACCCCGCTGCGCGCAGCCGGGCTGTCCAAGGCCTACGGCTCGCTGGAGGTCTTCGCCGGCGTCGATCTGGCCATCGACCGCGGCAGCCGGGTCGTGGTCCTGGGCCTCAACAGCGCCGGCAAGACCACGCTCCTGCGCCTGCTCGGCGGGGTGAGGAGGCCGACTCCGGTGAGGTCATCGCCGGCCACGGCCTCAAGATCGGCTACTACGCCCAGGGAGCACGAGACCATCGACACCGCGGCGAGCGTCGTGGAGAACCTGCCGCGCCGCCCCCGGCATGGACGACACCCAGGTGCGCAGCGTCCTGGGCTCCTTCCTCTTCTCGGGCGCGGACGCCGACAAGCCCGCCCGGGTCACTCTCCGGCGGGGAGAAGCCCGCCTGGCCCTGGCCATGCTCGTGGTCTCCAGCGCCAACGTCCTCCTGCTCGACGAGCCGACGAGACAACCTCGACCCGCCAGCCGCGAGGGAGATCCTCGGGCGCTGGGCACCTTCGCCGGCGCCGTCGTCCTGGTCACCCACGACGAGGCGCCGTCGAGGCCCTCAACCCCGGACCGGGTCCTCCTGCGCCCGACGGCGGCGAGGACCTGTGGGGAGCCAGGTACCTGAGCTGGTGGCCCTGGCCTGAGGGGCAGACTGCACCCTCCCTCACGCCCCAGAGCGATGCCGTCGGACACAGTGAGTCCCTCACCCGGCTCTGCGGTGAGACCGCGTAGGGTTGTCACCGAGGAACAAGGCGTCCGGATGGACGTTGGCTCAGTGGGGATCCTGAGGGCTCCGTCACGAGAGCCGCCGCAGGACCCTCCGCGGCTGCCACACGGAGCGCCGCAGACGAACAGCAGGCATACCAGACCAGGAGATGACCATGCGAGACCGCCTGACCGAGCACCACTGACACCCAGACCCTGAGCACGAGGTCATCCTCACCGAGACCGCCGCCGCGAAGGTCGCCAGCCTCCTGGCCCAGGAGGGCGCGACGACCTGCGCCTGCGTGTGCCGTCCAGCCCGGCGGCTGCCCGGACTGGTCTACCGGGCTCTACTCGACGAGCGTCTCCCTGGACAGCGACGCCGTGCGCGCCTTCCCCACCGGCGGCGACGAGATGTCTAGCGTCGAGGTGGTTGTCGACCGCATGAGCGTGCCCTACCCTGTCGGGCGCCACCATCGACTTCGCCGACACCATCGAGAAGCGAGGGCTTCACCATCGACAACCCCAACGCCGCCAGGCTGCGCCTGCGGCGAGTCCTTCCACTGAGTCCCTCCCGCGCAGGCCCTCCTCACGCAAGGGGCCCGGCGGGCACGCACATCTGACCCGCGACTGCCCTGGCTGCGGCCGCTTGCGCCCTCTGCGCTGGCCGGCTGCTGGCGGGCGTCCAGGCATACATGCCCGTCGTCGGCCTCCGGGCCGCGGCTTCGAGACACTCGGTGCCGGCGGCCATAGCGGCGCCTGTGACCGCTTCCACTGTGACGATCGGCTCCGACTCCGGGTCGCTGCCGACCATCGGTGGTGACGGGTGCCACCCCACTCGTGACCTGGAGGAGGGCGCGCAGGCGCCCAAGAACCTCACCGGTCATGACGCTGACGGCAGAGCAGCAGGACCGAGATCGACGCCGCTGACGTAGCCAAGGCCAACTACACGGGCTGGCGGTGGGGGCGCTGTCCGACCTTCGACACCTCCCTTCAAGAGCGGTTGCTCCGGTGACCTCCTCCCGCATGGGTGCAGTCAGTCAGTGGAAGTGCCGGCACTGGCCCGGCCACCACGTGGGTGACCAGGTCGTCAGGTCGATCGGAGCGGCTTCTTGGCGGCAACAAGGCGCTGGGACGCTCCAGGCCGGGCCTGAGCCGGCGGCGCCCAGCAGGGGGCAGCAGAAGCCGGGCGGGAGACGTCGTGTTCGTCGTCGAGATCGCCGGCGGCGTCAGCGGCTGGATCTCCGGCGGCTTCCGGCCTCGGCGGCGATGGAGGGCGAGGAGGCCGTCTGATCAGCGCGGCATCACAGTCAGTGAGCTCGGCGAGCCGGCGCAGCTCTCCATCGGGAGCCGACGCCACCAGCCGACCCGTCCGAGGTCATCGTACTGGCCCCGCGGCTCTGGTCCGCCATCAAGAGACTCGACGAGCCGTGATGAACGTCGCCGGAAACCACTGGGACGGCTCCCACCTCCAACACCTGCAGTCGCCGCCGGAGCTCGATCAGCATGGCTCAGGCGCGCGGTCCTGCCGGGACCGATCGGCGTGCCGGAGGGCTCCCGGATCGTGTGCCCATGCCTCCGATCCAGAGCAAACGGGGCAGCAGCAGTCCTGGCGGCACCAAGGCCGCGGACGCTGAGAAGGTCTAGCAAGACTGCTCGGCACTCCATTGGCCAGTGGCTGCGGCCTGCACCCCATGAAGGGCGCGGGCCATGGCCCTGTGCGGCGCGCCCGTCGGCTGAGTGGTCAGCGGACGATGAGGTCCCTGGGCCTTCGGCGACGGCGTTGGCCAGGCGCTCGGGAGACGTCCTGCCAGTTGGCGATGTTCCAGACGGCCCTGATGTAGTCGGCCTGGACGTTGAGGTGAGTCGAGGTAGAAGGCGTGCTCCCACATGTCTACCATGAACAGCGGGATGGTGCCCACCGGCACGTTGCCCTGCTGGTCGAAGAGCTCGGAAACGGTGACGAGCTTTTCCGGAGAGAGTCGTAGGCGAGCACGGCCCAGCCCGATCCCTGGATGCCCATGGCGGTGGCGGTGAACTGCGCCTGGAACTTCTCGAAGGAGCCGAAGGAGTCCTTGATGGCCCTCAGCGAAGCTCGCCTCGGGCTGGCCCCCGCCGTTGGGGAGAGGTTCTTCCAGAAGATGGAGTGGTTGGTGTGCCGCCCGAGGTTGAAGGCGCAGGTTCTTCTCCCACAGGTTGATGGCGGCCAGGTCGCCGGCCTCACGGGCGGCGGACAGGGCCTCAGGGCGACGTTGGCGCCGGCGACGTAGGCGGCGTGGTGCTTGTCGTGGTGGAGCTCCATGATCTTGCCGGAGATGTGGGGCTCCAGGGCGGCGTAGTCGTAGGGAGCTCGGGAAGGGGTGTACACGGCCATCAAGGACTGCCTTTCGGTGGGTGAGGTGGCTTCAGTCCCGCCTCAGCAGGGCTCGTTGGGACTGAAGTCCTGGACATGGTTCATGCTGGACGTGGCGCCGGAAGAGGATGAGTGAGCCTGTGTGTGATTACACTGACCGCGGAAACACTGCCGTCCGTACCCGTCCACGAAGGATCCGCTATGACCGACCAGGCTGCTTCCGCCCGCCTCGAGGCTCTCGTCTTCTCCGACGACGCCACCGTGCGTCAGGAGGTCATTGACGGTGTCGGACGCCGACCGGCCAAGGGCCTGCCACTGGTGACCTGGACCGAGGCGGCCACCGCCGAGGGCGTGCATGGCCATCAAGGGACCGCGAGAAGGATGACCAGCCGCCCTTCGACGCACTGGTCCTGGACGCCGAGGCCAAGAAGCTCGGCGGCATGGGGCTGGCCTCCGAGCTGTTCACCGAGCTCGACGAGCGCCCCGCCGTCGTCCTGCTGACCGCCCGTCCCCCAGGATGACTGGCTGGCGGCCTGGGCCAGGCGGAGGTCGTCGTGCCCCGCCCCTGGACCCGCTGAGCCTCCAGGAGGCGTCGCCAGGCCCTCACCGCCCGCCGCGGCACCGTCACCCCCGCCGGCTGAGCCGGCCCGCTGCCCCGTCCGACGTCGGCCGAGGGCGCCTGCCTACGTCGGCGCTCATCTCCTGCGAGGCCAGGACCTTGCGGTGGCGGGCAGCCGCACCGATCGGCCACGTGAGCACCGTGGGGTCGCCGTCGACCTCCACGATGCGGGCGCCCTCGTCCAGGATCCCAGTCGGCCAGCAGGCTCGTCTCCTCAATGCTCGCCACCTCACCGACGCGGCCGGGCCTGCTCAACGACCCGGGCGCTGGCGCGCAACAGCTCGACGGCGGGACGCGGGTCGGCGCCCCGGCGCGGTCGTCATGGAGCCGGCCAGCACGCCCCAGCGCACCACCACCAGGCTCCCAGCCCCCGACCTCGCGGCGGCGGGCCGCCATGAGATGCGGGCAGGCCAGCAGGGGCCGCACCCGCTCGGCCCGATCCACCGCGCGCAGCAGGCAGCGCAGGCGGCCCGTCAGGTCCCGGCCTCCTCGTAACGCTCGGCCCGGGACAGTGCCGCGATGCGCTCCAGCAGGGAGAGGCCACCAGGTCGACCTCGCCCGACAGGCAGGCCAGCACCTCGGCGGCTCAGCCGGGACGTCGTCGTGGCGCACCCGCCGCAGCTCGCGCCCGTCCCAGCGGCCCAGACGCAGCACCGACTCGGCGGCCGCAGGGAGCCTCCTGACCCCTGCCGCGTGAGGCGAAGGGGCCCACCGCATGGCCGACCTCCTCCGTGGGCAGCGCGGTGGTCAGCGCCAACCGTGGCTCGGCCCCGGGCCCGAGCCCTGGGCCAGGTGGAGCCAGGGCGGCGCCGCGGGGCCCAGGAGCGGCGGTTGACCGGCGGGTCGAGCTCGGCGATCATCCGCAGCTCGCGCACCCGCGCCTCGATGAGCGTGGGTGTGGCGATGTCGCACCACGCTCACGGTGGTGTCCAGCATCTGCGCCACCTGGCGCGCTTCTCGCGGCGGTGAAGTAAGAGCGCACCCGGCGCCCTGAGGTCACGGCGCTGCCCACGTAGAGCACCTGGTCGGCCGCCGAGCGGAACTGGTAGACGCCGGGGCCGCTGGGCAGAGCGTCGGCCAGACGGCTCTTGGCCCGGCGCCTGGCCGGGACCGGGTCGGAGGCGGTGGCCAGGTCCTCCAGGTGCGTGACGCCGAGCGGCGCCACTGACCTCCAGGGCGGCGTGCAGCACGTCCACGGTGGCGCGCGCGTCATCAGGGCCCGGTGCGTGGGACGGGTCTGGGGACCCACGAGGCGGCCAGCGTCCCCGCAGCCTGTGGTTGGGCACCTCACTGCGGGTCCAGGCCTTGCGGGCCAGCGCCAGGGAGTGTCCAGCACGCGGGGCTCAGGCCACTCAGGTCCCAGGGCCGCCGCGGCGCTCACGCAGGTGACCGACGTCGAAGCGGGCATTGTGCAGCGACGAGGACGACGTCGTCGGCCAGCAGGTCCGCCCAGGACAGGAAGGCCTCCACGCAGGTGCGCACGCCGGGGGCGCCGGCCACCATGGCGTTCAGTGATGCCGGTGAGCATGGTGATCTGGGCGGGGATGGCGACGCCGGGGTTGACCAGGGTGGAGACTCCGCCAGCACCTGCCCGCGCACCTTGACGGCTGATCTCGGTCAGAGAGCGAGCGCCCGGCGCGCCCGCCGGTGGTCTCAGGTCCACCACGACGAAGGTCGCCCGCTCCAGGGCGTGCCCATGTCGGCGAAGGACACCTGGGTCCCGACGGTGCTCACGGTCGCAGGCTGGAGGATGCGTGACATGCATCCTCGCCGGCAGTCAGGGAAGTCGGTGACGAGCAGGGTGGGAAGCACCCTAGAATCATCCCCATACCCGAGCGGCACCGCCGGCTCCGGTGCCGTCCGTCTCCGATGGTGCAGGACCGTGTGGTGGCCGCCCAGCCAGCAGTTCACAGGAGGCCCGCGTGGGATACGGACCCCATCAAGGCAACAGTCGGCCCGGCCCTGGAGATGCTCTATCAGCCCTGGATCCCGCGGCGAGGAGAACATTCCCGCCGAGGCGCGGCGATCCTGGCCTCCAACCACCTGGCGGTCATCGACTCCTTCTTCCTGCCGCTGCTGGTGGACCGCGAGGTCGCCTTCATCGGCAGGCCGACTACTTCACCGGCAAGGGCGTCAAGGGCTGGGCGGTGAAGAACTTCGCGAAGACCGTGGGCACCATCCCCGTGGACCGCTCCGGCGGCAAGGCCTCCCGAGGCGGCGCTCCAGGCCGGCATCGACCGCCTGCGCTCAGGGGCAGCTCTTCGGCATCTACCCGAGGGCACGCAGCAGCCCCGACGGGCGCCTCTACCGCGGCAAGACCGGCGTGGCCCGCATCGCCCTGGCTACCGGCGCCCCGTGGTGCCCGTGGCGATGATCGGCTCCAACCTGGCCCAGCCGATCGGCAAGTCCATCCCCTCCACCCGCCACCGCGTGGGCATCGTCATCGGCGAGCCGCTGGACTTCTCCCGCTACAAGGGCCTGAGAGACGACCGCTTCGTGCTGCGCTCCATCACCGACGAGATCATGACGCCCTCATGGCCTCTCCGGCCAGGGTACGTGGACCTCTACGCCGCCGACGTCAAAGAGGCCATGGACTCGGAGAAGAAGACCGCCGACGAGGTCGTCGCGAGATGCTCGCCGCTCGAGGCCCAGGCCTGCCCTCGGCCGCCCCCGTGGCCGCGCCCGGTAGCCGCCCGCCCCGGGTCTCCGTGCCCGAGCCGCCCGAGGACAGAGCGGCAAGGACAGAAGGACAAGACCTCCGACGACGAGGCCGAGCCCGGCGCCGAGTAGAGCTGTGGGGACTGGGCGACTATCCCGGCTTTCCTGATTCTGTCGGTTGGTCCCTGTCAGCGGCTAGCCGATGGCACGTAGACTGACGCCCGGTGCGGCCCGTGCCGCCCGATCGAGCCGGGGCACTGACCCCGGTACCCACAACCCGAAAGGTTCCCGATGTCGATTCGTCGCGTCGCCCTGCTCACCGCTGGCGGTTTCGCCTGTCTGTCCGCCGCCGTCGGCGACCCTCATCGAGCGCTACCCGCAGGTCGCTCCCGAGGTCGAGATCATCGCCTACCAGTACGGCTACCACGGCCTGCTCACCGGCCTACATCGTCATCGACGAGGGGCCCGCAAGAACGCCGGCATCCTGCGCGACTTCGGCGGGTCCCCGATCAGCAACTCCGCGTCAAGCTCACCAACGCCAAGAACCTCGTCGAAGCGCGGCCTCGTCGCAGAGGCGTCAACCCCTGGAGTTCGCCGCCGAGCAGCTGCGCAAGGACGGCGTCGACGTCTCACACCATCGGTGGCGACGGCACCAACACCACCGCCGCCGACCTGGCCGCCTACCTCCACGAGAACGACTACGAGGCTCACCGTCGTCGAGCCTGCCCAAGACCATCGACAACGACGTGGTCCCGATCCGCCAGTCCCTGGGCGCCTGGACCGCGGCCGACGAGGGGCGCCAGCTTCGCCTTCAACGTCATCGGCGAGCACCGCTCCAACCCCGCATGCTCATCGTCCACGAGTGCATGGGCCGCAACTGCGACTACCTCACCGCAGAGACCGCCCGCCGCTACGACCTGCTCCAGACCAAGCGGTGGGCCCCTCCCTCAGCCTGACCAAGGGCGCTGGGACGTCCACGCCGTCTTCCTCCCCGAGATGAGCTCGACATCGCCGCCGAGGCCGAGCGCCTCAAGGCCATCATGGACGAGCAGGGCAACGTCAACATCTTCCTGTCCGAGGGCGCCGGCGTCCCCGAGATCATCGCGGAGATGGAGCCGCCAGCCAGGAGGTTCAGCGCTGACCTTCGGCCCGTCAAAGGCTCGACACCATCAACCCCGGCCAGTGGTTCGCCAAGCGGTTCGCCGAGCTCATCGGCGCTGAAGAGTCATGGTCCGAAGTCCGGCTACTACTCGCGCGCCGCCCACGCCAACGCCGAGGACCTCGCCCTCATCAAGAAGATGTGCGACCTGGCCGTCGACTGCGCCCTGCGCGCTGGTCAGCGTCATCGGCCAGGACGAGAGAACAACGACAAAGCTCACCGCGATCGCCTTCCCGCGCATCGCCGGCGCCAAGCCCTTCGACATCACCAGGCCTGGTTCGCAGCCTCATGGCCGAGCCTGGGCCAGAAAGGTCGAGCCGCCGCCGCCCCGAGCACTGAGGCTGAGCCTGCACCCTGCACGCGGCCGGTGCCGTCCTCGTGACGGTGCCGGCCACTCGCTCGTCTGTGCGGAGGGTGGTGCGGCAGCCCCCATGTCACGTTTGGCGACTATTCAACCCCGCCTGCTGCGCTCCTGGGCAGAGCCTTCGCATCCGATGCGAGTTCAGGGCGTGCCAACCGGTCCGTGCGCGCTCTGTTGCAGCCTAAAGTCGCCGATGACGAATTCGTCTCCCAACCCCCGTGTTTCGCGATGCGGCGCCGACGCGGCAATCTCGCGCAGCTGATGCTGACGGGCGTGATGAACGAGGCTCTCCGCCGCCCGCACGGACGCCGAGCCCCGCATGGCGTCACTGCCCGCCCTCAGCAGCCCGCCTGCCCCGATGAGGCCGCGCTGCCGACGTGGTGGCGGACCTGCGCCGGCCCGCTCGTCTTCGCCGGAGGTCGACTCCTGCGCGAGCTCATCGCCCAGGCCAGCGCCAGACGCCTTCGTCCTCATGGGCGGGGACTGCGCCGAGTCCTTCGACCCACAACACGGCCGACAACATCCGCCTCAAGGTCAGACCATCCTCCGGATGGCCGCGGTCCTCACCTACGGCGCCTCCACGCCCGTGGTCAAGGTCGCCGCATGGCGGCGAGTGCCATAAGCCCGCAGGACTCGGACACCGAGACCCGCGGAGAGTCACCCTGCCCGCCTTCCGCAGCGACTCCGTCAGCGGCCACAGGTTCACCCCAGGCCCGCATCCCCGACCCACGCACTGCTGCGACGCCTGCCTGCTCGGGCACCACCCTCAACCTCATCCGCGCCTTCGATGGGCGGCTACGCGGACCTGCGAGGTCCCTCCTGGAACCGTGGCTTCCCGCCAACCCGCCTACAAGCGCTTGGGTCGCTTCGCCGAGGGAGCTCGACCGGGCGCATGCCTTCATGGAGGCCGCCGGCGTGGACTTCAGCGCCCTGCGCCAGGTCGACTTCTACGCCGCCCACGAGGCCCTCCTCCTGGGTACGAGGACGCCA
>BNJU01000205.1_pt1 | contig 66409 bp, 72 predicted proteins | sample 8539281 | NCBI WGS metagenome assembly BNJU01 (sample SAMD00202456, study PRJDB9452) | human saliva metagenome | isolation source: human saliva | place: Japan
TAACGGCAAAAAGACGTCTAAAAAGGTGGGCTTTGTAACTTGCAGGTAGTCAGTTAGTTGTAAAGTATGTCTTATACCAGATTTACTTCACATCATTTTAACATTTAAAATTCAAAATGGGAAGTAAACATTCTAGACGCAGAAGATTCAGTGAGGACTTTATTCTCACTTTACTTCGTGAGTATTACTCGTCCGATGTGTCAATTAATTTCATCTGTGGCAAGTACGACATTTGTAGTGCCAGCTTTTATCAATGGCAAAAAGAAGTATGCTTTAGATGAGAAAAGCTATCTTTGTCGCATGATATTATTACTAAAGTAAAATCTATGCGTAGTAAGAAAGATATGGAGAAAGCCCTCTAACCCGTGAGGAAGAGCTTGAAGCACAAGTATCCAATTTGAAGAAAGCTTTGAGTATTCTGAACTTCGCAATCAAGGGCTGATGAAGGTCATAGAGATAAGCAGTAAGGAATACGGGAGGATTTGCTAAAAAGCTGGCGCCAAGCAGTAGACAGTTTTCGAGTCAGCAACCCTGGTTTATCAATTGGGCTGCTGAGTGGACTGTTTGGCAAGACTCGTGAAGGCTATTACCTGTGAGTAAAGAGAAGAGGGAACGCCGTAAGCTTACTGAGAAAATTGTCGTACGTGCCGTTATGGATGTTCGTCAGATGCTCTCTGCATGGGTGCACAGAAACTTTTGCACATGCTTATGGATATCTATCCTGCTTTAATGCTTGGGCGCGACAGGTTCTACCAGCTAATGCACAAGCATCACCTTATGCTCAAGCCACCCAGATGTCGCCACACCACGAACCCAATCACAACTATTTCAAGTATAAGAACACGGCAAAAGGAATGGTTCTCACACGTCCTGCACAGCTCTGGGTAGCAGACATCACGTATATAGATACCTGAGGATGGTGTGGTCTATCTTCACCTCATAACCGATGCGTTCACCCGCGAGATAATCGGATGGAAGCTTTCTGACAGTCTGCAGGCTGTCAATACGCTTTCGCTGCCCCTTTGACATGGCAATAGAACAGTCACAGGGTATGGATCTCTCGCTGATGACGCACCACTCTGATCGTGGGGTTCAATTGCAGCAACGCCTACGTGGCAAGGCTGGAGAGTATACACTCGTGCATAAGGCATGACTGAGGATTACAACCCCACAGATAATGCAATCGCCGAAAGAGTGAACGAATAATAAAGCAAGAGTGGCTCTACCATGATGAAACGACCGAAGAACCTCGATGATACACGATGCATCATTGCTGGTATCATAGACTTCTACAACAATAAGAGACCCTCATATGAGCAACGGCATGCTTTACGCCAAGACAAATGAGAGAAAGGCACTGCAATGCGGCATAAGGGCTTTCTGTGCTTTTTCATGGTATTAAATTTTGTAAGTTGAAGGAAAAATATTAACTTTGAACATGTGCTACACGTTCGGACTTCATTGTCAAAGTTTATGACTATGTAAAGCGAATCAGTAAAGTTTCCATGGGGGTGTAAAGCTGTTCAGGAAGCAAGTAAAAATGTAAACCAATTCAGTAACAATAACCAAAAACGTGTGAAGTAAATTTAGGCATAGTCAGTTGCATTTTAAAGGTGCTTAGTAAGCCTTTTAAAAAGGCGTTACTTGACCTCAGTAGGGCATCTTTTGCAAGCTCAAAGGGCGTTAGTGCAGCTAATCTGCGCCCTTTTCGTTTGCAGCCTTGGAATATTCTTTGCAATAACTCATATTTTTACAGGAGCTATAGAGAATTTAAAAGGCAGAAGTATGCAAAATCAATCTTTTTCTGTTCCTATGTCTCAAAACGATTCGAGCTTTTGTACTTAGGATTATGCTGTCTTTATTTCCCTAACCTACAAGCAACTCGTTAACTCGTTCACTGTTATCTCGTCAACAAAAAGAAACGTTCTTCTGTTACTCTGTCTTTATTTTCCTCTTTTCCTTTGTTTCTCTGTTACTTTGTCTTTATTTTATCCTGTCTTTGTTCTTCTGTTACTCTGTCTTAATCTTACTTTGTCTCAAAGTGGTTTAGTCATCTTGTCTACAGCAATAGTAGTAATCATAATTATGAATTTTGAATTCTGAATTAGAACTAATCATAGCGTATGTGGTGATGATAACTTTGGTGATAAACGCTATTCATAGAGCTTTCAGACAAAAGCCCTAATAAAACTCACAGATAACCTCTGTTGCTCCATGCACAGACTGTGCCTCTGTGACTTTCATAGCTTTGTAGTTAATAATGCTCCGTGTTCTCCATTTCTCTTTGCGACATTACGTTAAAAGTTCTAAACTTAAATATTGCTGTCTAGTAAAAATAAACTGAAAGCTCTGTATCTCTTTTATCTATTGGTGTTGTAGCCGTTTTACCTATTCAGGGCTTAGTTTTCAGTTTCAAACTGTAACTATTATATAATGTGCTTATATTGACAAGGAAAGCCCTATAACAACCAGATAAATTAATGAAATCATAAGTTTAAGTCTATTTTAGATAGCACAGATAACTAGTTTTATCGGACACCAATATTTGTAACATCGGAAATATTTTGTATCTTCACAATGGTTTTTAAAAATTCTCCTGATTGTGCCCGTGATGGGTCGTTTGGGGGATTTTATGTAAAGATACAAATAATATATCACACTGGCAAACAACTAGTCAATAATTTACGGAATAAACCCTATATAAATAAAAAGAACACTGAGTAATATTACTCATAGAATTTTCTTAACCAACGATTTATCTCCTCTATCTTGTATATTTATTAAATAATGAATTTGCTCTTTGCTGAAGTTAAAAATATTAAAAATTTATAATATTTATACCATTCAGGGAGTAATACCCAGAAGAATATGGTTTACTATTCAACATAATATATTCCCAAAAATGGAGGATTCCATAATACGTTTTTAAAACTTCTAACTTTACTAGATTATTACTAACAAAAGAAATTCCATTATACAATAGCAGTTCTGGATCATCTGATAATACACAATGTAACATCTTATTAGCTATCTTAGGAAAAAACAACTTTGTATTTTGGCATCACAAGAGATTGTGAGCGACCATAAGCATACCATGTTGGATACTTTTTCTATATTTCCTTTATCTCGCTGTTTCAACTTTAACTGATATGTCCGTAAAATACGAATACGCTAATGGGTAGTTATGTCTAAAACTATCTTCATCTATAATTACAGCCTTACCTTCTGTATTAATATCATAAGGATAAATAACATATTCAATAATATCGTCAAGACATACATTGCTGTTGAACTTGTTTGAGTTTACTATTCTTTTACATATTGCTTGCTCAACCTTGTATTCTACCCCATCTTTTACGAATACAAAGCTATCTTCTTCACATCGCACAGGATAAAAATACATATACTTTATTAGCTAACGTGGCAATACCATGAGCGTGTCTTTACAATACTTTCCTAAAGGTATACCTCCCTTCTCCAATCTAAGATTGCGCTTCAATGAATTTAATTTCCATCCTTTTCTACATCAAGTAATTCATATTTAAAATATTTAAACTTAAAAAGATTTAGGAAAGAGCTATCTACATGAGTACAATAACCAATTGATGAAAATTTCGTCTTAGTCAAAAATAGACAGGGTATATGTACTCTTCCTGCAAACATTTGGAAACCACGAAAATCTACAATATTAATTCTATAAGATTTTTCATACAAGTATTCACGTAAAAGCACGACCATTGAGACTCGTCATAAAACTATTCATAGTGATAAGTCCCACTTTTCCCATCCTTTTTAACTTTCTCAATAGCAATTTGGAAAAAGGAATATACAAGTCGCTATTACTGAAGTACAAACTCTCCAATTACCCAACAATTTTTCTGCTCTCGTCTGACATATATTCCGAATAGACACGTATGGGGATTTCCAACTATAATGTCAATTTCAGGCATCTTACTGAAATCAAAAAGAAAGAGTATTACCTTGAAATAAATTGAAAACTAAATTCTGATCCTCTCCATTTATTAAGGCCAAGAGAGATAATAATAATTGTGTCCTTAAAATAGAATATTCCTGAATATCTATGCACATATATTATCCCTATAGATTTCTGCAAACTTCTTCCCACTTACATTATGAATTAATTGAACAACTGAAAGAAAAACCTCACATCCACATGAAATATCTGCAAAACGTTTTTGAACAAAAGTTCTTCTACAGAGTATTCTGAAGTTACTTCATTTACAATTTTTCTCCCTATATATTTAGGAGTATAGATGGCACCAGATATTTTACGATCAGATGAGAGATTACAATTCAAAACAGTTGTGTGAGCTCTTCTAAGGTGTATTTACAATTGTTTTTAGGTTCTACTACAAAATCCTTTAAGGACTTACTGTCATTATCCTCATCAGTTATATAATAAAGCACAAACATTCATTTATTTTAGGCACCAATTTATAATGGTCCATAAACGCAGATACGAAAAAGCCTATTGACCATATTGATGTCAGTCCAACCTTTGCGCTTTAGATATGTGATAATCCGACGGTTCATTTATTTAAAATCTGGGATGCCTCTTAGTTCTGCCTCAAATCATGATATTTTTGATTTAATTCATTAATCTTTTTGTTCAATAGAATTCGTAATATCCATTTTGTCTGCTTTTATCAAGAAGTTCTCTAAGGCTTTCGAGTTGCCATATCAAACGATGATTAGGATTTTCCTATCCTAATGCTGTCCACATCCACTTTCCTAATTCTGTAATTGCCCTTATTGATCCATCTTCCATTCTTTCAAATTGGTCAGAATATAACAAGTCACATGGATCAATCCATCTTTCTGCTCATCATTTGGTATACTTGAACTTAGTTGTCATTTGTCACTTTTCGAATTATTACAAGAACGACAAGAATAAACCAAATTTGAATAAATATTTATACCATTTTCATCTATACTACTGGTACAAAAATGATCTATTTCATAATAAGTTTGCTAAAAAGTCATGGTCACCACAATAACCACATCGTTGATGAAAATCCTCTCAGCTCAAGTTTATACTTGCGATAATTACTTTGAGTAGAAGGATTACTTCTTCTTTATGGGGATATTTTTCGAAAATCAGTCATATTTTTCCTTATCGTTTTATCATGTTTCTCTATTATCTATGAGCCAAAAGAAATCATTTCTTCCAACTCTTTAGATGTACCTCTGTTTATTAAATTTGCACGCAGTGAGGAGTCCATATCAAGTTCTGCTAAATAAACTTCCGAATCATACTTATCAGATTCTTCCTGGGAAGTTAACTTTTCTCCATTGTTAATTTTTTCTTGAAGGTCTTTGATACATTTTTCACTAGCAGCTTTTTGCGTTCATACATACCTACGGAGGAATTAATAATAGAGCAAAAGTTTTTCCTGTAAAGAAGGTTCAGTAATCATTTCTTTTCCCCTAATACTCTGAGTCTCTATACATTCTTGAATAGCATTATCTTCATACGACGTTAAAAATAAGAACTGAAAAATGTTTGTTATGTTTATGTATCTCTCTTGCAACAGCATCACCTGTATATGAAATAGTACCATCTCCATTAAGACGGTAATCAACAACAGCAATTTGAGAATCACGTATTAGTTCCCAAATATCCTCTATATTCTTAGGAAGAGTGTCTGGAATGATTATTTCATATTTTTCCGAGAAACTATTATAGAAGGAGGATTGCCATCCTTGCTCTTCATCTAAAAACAACCTTTATCATATTTACTTTTATTTTTATTATAGTTCTTATTCCAAATCCTTTTTACTGACAGTAAAAGCTATCGAAGAATCTGGTATTTTTCAATAACACCTTTAGCTATAAATAAGCCCATCCCTGTACTCTATCTTATTATTATTTTTGTTATCTCACAGTGGACGTCTCGAAGGCATTAAATATTACATCTGGATTATTTTTGATACTCAGGAGATAACCCACATCCATTATCAATAAAATCCACTACCACATAACCATGGTCATTAAAGACATTAATATTAATCCTTTTTGTCTCTTCTCTGATTTAAGAAAAGCATTGATAGAATTGGCTGCAAAATTATTATATACACTCATCTAAAATCCATTTTGCAATAGCATTTACCGCAGCTTTATCTATTCCGTTAAGTTTAAGTTCAATGCTAATATGATAAAGTTGGATGCTAAGATTCTGAAAATCTTTGAAAATAATCAGAAAGATATATTTTTCTTCTTGTCGCGTTTATTTCGTTGGATTGAATGCGTGAGTATTGTAACCAATTATATAACTTTTCTCATCCTCACCCTTCATTATATCCAGCTCTTTATGGATTACCAAATCTTTGCCCTTTCAAATCTTTCAACAGGAAGGTTCTTCATAAGAATATTTCTAATAATTCATTTCCTGAAGTAAACGCAGCATAATACTTCGCAATTCCATGATTAAATAGTAGCTACAGAATATACCTATACTTCACAAACTTCTAATCATAGCAAGTTCTTTTCTTTGTCTTCAAGTTCTTGTTCCAGAGATTGATACCTGATGCTAATATCTTAATATCTTTATTTTTTCTGACTGTTCTTCATTATATTGTATGCCTTCTTTACAATATCCTTAGCCTCTGTTCTACAGGATGCTCAACCTTATATTGTTCGAAAAGATTGTACATAATGTAGTTTTCGGTCAATTTCAAAAACTGGAGATGATCTTTCAGTAAGAGATTCTTAAATAATGCAAAAGCATCATTTTCTTGTATTCTCTCTACTTGATTTGTCTTCAAACGAAGGATTATACACGTGAAATATTAATCTACACCTGCTATCTGATTTGGTCGAATTCGGTAGCCTCCTAACTTTTGACCTGCACACTGCCAGGACTTTGTGTTGACGACGACCCAAGTCCAACCAATCATTTCCATTCTCCATACGGACGTGTACTCTAAAATCATCACGGAAGATTCTCACCCACCAAATTTGAGATAACCATGCCTTTCTATAAGAGCTGTCAACTATATTATAGGGATATTTAATCCATCCTTATCTCTTTTCGTCTTGAGTAGAATTCTTTATAAAATAAAAAGAGAATGTAAACTACCAACTTTTATCCAGTAGTTCTTGTTTCACATTATCATTAACTGTTAAAACGTGCCCACTGTTTTTCTTGTGAAAATCTTTAATTCTGTAAGGTTCTTTCTGCATATCTTTTCCTTGTAAAGACCCTTGAGTAATTAGTTTCAAGTAAAGAAACATTCAGTTCATTTCTTTCTCATATTAACACTGATCGTCCGTCCTCCCTCATACTTTGCTGTAACCTTATAATCAAATTCATCATATTCTGCAGGATTTATTTTCCCACCCCACGTCAAATCTTGCATATTGAATAAATACAATCCAAAAACTGAGTGAACATGTTCGGGAATAAGATTTTCTAAATTCTTTTGTGCAGACTGTTGAGATTTGTTCTCCCACTCATCTATCAAATCAGATATACATAATATAGTGCCATGAAAACACTTTTCAACAAACCAATCTGTAATAGGTAGTCTGTCGAGTCCAAAATTCGAAATCTTCCTTTTCGCTTCTTCTATTGAAATAGGATCTCAGTCGCTTTAATATCAGACAACACATTAGCTCTTTTCGAGAGAGCCAATCCACAGACCAAAGCCATCCGCCTTTAGAATCAGTAAAGGTAATCATCTCAGCTTTCCGCCCCAGTCTATTTAATGCAAAACGTCCAATACCTTTTGCGCCACTCTTTATACGATTCTTACCTTTTGTTCTTTCATTTACAAGTTTATCATTCGTACCTATTGTCATCCAATGTTTCACAATGGTCTCACTAGTCATTCCACAACCATTGTCAATAATATACAATCGTGACTCGAAGCTGTCTGTCGAATGTCAACCACCACCACACACATATATCTGCATCTGCATCATATCCATTCTTCACAAGTTCAACTTACGGCTCCTCTGCATTTGCAAAAGTTTTCCATTCCTATTAATTTAGCTGCTCGAGCAGAAATTGCCAAAAGGTACTTCCATAATATCATACAATTCACTAACAAAATGAGTAATTTTGTAATATTATCGTTGACTAGTTATATACTTTGCAAAAAGTACAGAAAGATTTCCGAATAAATGCAGATAATGAGAAGAAAAATCGTATAGAAAACCTTTTGCAGAATTAATTTAATAAATATATACTTTCCCAATGGAATCTCAAAGTAGTCCCATTTTGATGTTTAATTAAGCCCTTCTTTAGCATAACTTTTTCATTGGTCAGCCCCTGTTTTTGTATCACCTTGTCAAGTCAAATGGAATCAATGGATTACAAAGCTGCATTCTAAAAGGTGCTTAGTTAGGGCTTTCAAAAGGGCGTTACTGGACTTCAAAGGGGCATCTGTAGCAAGCTAAAGGAGCGTTAATTGGAAGCCCTATTTACGTCCCTCTTTTGTTTGCATTCTTAGAATTTTATTTACAAACCCCCACATTCTTACAAAAGCTATAGAGAATTTAAAAGCAGAAGTATGCGAAAATCAATCGTTCTTCTGTTCTATCTTAATCTAATTCAACTTTTTGTCCTTCTACTTTGTCTTTCATTTACTCTGTCTACAAGCAACTTATTAACTTGTCAACTCGTTACCTTGTCAACCAAAGAAACGTTTCTCTGTTACTTTGTCTTTATTTTATCCTGTCTTTTGTTTTTCTGTTACCCTGTCTTAATCTTACTTTGTCTCAAAGTGGTTTAGTCATCTTGTCTCACATAGTGGTAATCATAATTATGAACTTTTGAATTTTTGAATTCTGAATTAAAACTAATCATAATTATGAATTTTTGGAATTACTAATTCTGAATTAGATAATTTATGGTTCTGATTCTCATGTCTATAAACGAAAAACCCAGGACAATGTCCTGCGGCCAATTCTCTTTTTCTGTTTCGTTCTCTTATTACTTAACAGAGTCTGCAGCAACTGAGTCAGCAGCAACTGAATCAGCGTTAGCGCTATCAACCATTGCAGAATCTGCAGTTGAGCTCAGCAGTTGAGTCAGCGTTAGTAGCGGGTTTAGAGTTGTTACCACAAGATGCGAAAAGAGATAGCTGCGATAGCTACGAACATTAAAACTAATTTCTTCATTTTCTTTGCTTTTTAAATCTGTAAAAACAATCATTTGTTTGTTAAAAATGATGCAAAGGTAAGTATTTTTATACAGCAATAATATTTTTAGAACTTTTTGTTCTTCTTTTGTAACAAATTCGTAATCATTGATAATCAATGGATATGAATATTAAATAAATGTTTAGAAGGTTTTAATGTGTGCCTGCACAATTTAAAAACCTTTCTTTTTAGCGGTCGAAAGCCCTTGTTTTAGCGTGTAAAATCTTATTTTTCTGTCTTTTTCTTGTTTTCTGATGTAACAAACGGGGTTATTTCTGGTTTTGTCTTCATTTTACTGTAACTTTTGCGTTATATGATAGATACAGCAGCATTTCAAGCGCAAGACAGCCAAGTTCTATACGTTGGGTTGTAAGCTCAACTTCTCAGAGACAAGTACCTTCGCGCGTACTATGTAATATGCGGGCGTGCGTGAAGCGAAGAAGACTGAGCAGGCAGACATATGTCTGATTAATACCTGTTCGGTTACTGAGGGTTGCTGACCATCAAAGTGCCGTCAGATCATCCATCGTATGGTGCGCCAGAACCCAGGTGCTCGCATCGTGACAGGTTGCTATGCTCAGCTTGAGAGTGCAACGGTGCGAAGATAGAAGGTGTTGACCCTGTGTTGGGTAGTAATGAGAAAGCCGACCTCGTACAGTATCTTAGTGATGCTTGGAACAAGGTCGATACAGCGAGAAGAAGAGGCGTCAGGGGAGAGTATCACTCTGTTAAGACGAAGGATATTTAAAAGTTTCAAGCAAGTTGCTCACGTGGTAATCGTACTACGTTACTTCCTCAAAAGGTGCAAGACGGATGTAATTACTTCTGCACTTATTGTACGATTCCTTTGCGCGTGGATTCTCACGTAACCCGACTATTCAGTCGCTTGTTGCGCAGGCAGAGGAGGCCAGAGAGGGTGAAAGGAGATTGTATTGACGGGAGTTAATATAGGGTGACTTCGGTAAGACCACAGGTGAGGTTTCTGAGCCTCGTAAAAAGCATTAGATAAGGTAGAGGGCATACAGCGATTCCGTATTAGTTCGTTGGAACCCGACTTGATCGATGATGAGTTGATAGCGTATTGTGCAGAGTCACGAGCGTTTATGCCACATTTCCACATCCCACTTCAGAGTGGTTCTGACGAGGTGTTGGAGTTGATGCACCGTCGTTATGATACAGCACTCTTCGCTCGTAAAGACTAAAAACTTACTAGTGGGAAAAAGATGCCCGATGCATTTATCGGACGGACGATGGTAGGTTCTCGTGGCGAGCGTCCGAGTATTTTTGAGGATTGTTACTAACTTCTCGACTCTCCAGTCACCCAACCCATGTCTTCCCTTATTCAGAACGTCCAGGAACTGCGGCATTGTCAATCCCTTATGTGGTAGATGACCGTGAGAAGAAGCACCGTGCGCATAAGCTTTTGAAGCTCTCTGACGAGAAGACACGTGCCTTCTATGCTGCGCATATAGGGCAGGAGGCAGACGTCCTCTTTGAGAAAGCGGCACGCGGAAAGGCTATGCACGGCTTTTTAGATAACTATATTCGTGTAGAATTATCGCCCGATCAGGCAAAAGGAAGAATATGACAAACCAGATTCTTCGAGTACGATTGGGAGAGTTTACTTTCGATCAAAGTTCATTAAAGGCAGAACTCTTATGAAAGTAGCGATAGTCATATTGAACTGGAATGGACGAAGCATCATGGAGCAATATCTCCCTTCCGTGCTGAATTATTCACGAGATGAGGCAGAGGTTATCATAGCCGACAATGCTTCAACAGATGACTCTGTCGCTTGGTTGAAAGAAACTTATCCACATGTTCGGGTGATAGAATTGGCTGAGAACTACGGCTTTGCAGAAGGCTATAATCGTGCGCCAGCAGATGAGACAGCGAATATTATGTGGCATTAAACAGTGATGTTGAGGTCACACCACCGGGTTATACGCCCTCATTGAGAGATGGATGCCCATGAGGACATAGCAGCTTGCCAGCCAAACTGCTCTCGCCTGCCAATCCTGATGCTTTTTGAGTATGCTGGTGCATCGGGAAGTTTCATCGATCGTTATGGCTATCCGTTCTGCCGTGGACGTATCTTTGACACGGTAGAGGATGATAATGGGCAGTGTGATAACAGTGAAGAGGTACTTTGGGCAACAGGAGCTTGCTTGATGATACGTGCCAAAGACTATTGACGAGCAGGTGGATTAGACGGCAGATTCTTTGCTCATAATGAAGAAATCGACCTCTGTTATGGCGTCTGCATCAGATGGGTAGCGCACTCTTCTGTTTCCCCGAAAGCTATGTTTATCACGTTGGAGGCGGCATTGCCTAAGTCAACCACGTAAAACCTTCTGAATTTCCGTAATAACTTGACCATGTTATGGAAGAACTTACCAGAAGATGAGTTGAAACATGTCATGCGCGTAAGATGGTTTTTGGACTATTTAGCTGCGTTTTCAAACACTGGGATTCTGAATCATAATTGGTGAATTTAGGGCAATCTTCTCAGCACGTAGGGCTTTTAAAAAGTGGCGACATGAATTTGAGAGAGTCTACCTATTCGTCTTGATGGAGTGGTAAAAACATCGAGAAAACCTCCTTCTTGTACGAATGATGGGCGTAAGAAATATGCTCTTTTGGCAATACTACGTAAAGGGTCGTAAGGTGTTTAGCTCTTATCTGAATGAAAATGAGATATGGTTGCATATTATTTTAATATTTTTAGCAGAATGCTGTTTTAAAATATATTTTAGTACTTGCAATCAATACTCAAATATTGTAAAACAATCTGTCTGTAATAGCCTGTGAGATATCTCTATTGTATATTATTAGTTGTTCTGTTCACCTCGTGCAGGCTGTCAGTTCAAACTTTCATCTGATGGCATGAATAAAAATTCACCGTTGTAGAGATAGATCGCTATGACCGTTTGGAGATATCGTTACTTGACAACCGGTGATTTCTCTGCGCTCCAGCAGATGAATACAGTATCCGATTGAAACTCGTACACTGATAGAGGATGTCGTAAAGATTGGTGAGATAACTGATCCAGACATCAATACAAAGTTCTTGAAGTTCTATCAAGACACGACCTTACAGTCTGTCATTGCTGCTGTCAGAGTCGGAGTTTGCCAACACAGAAGACCCTTGATCATCAGTTTAGTGGAGCCTTCAGACGACTCAAACAGGTCTTTTACCGAACATTACAATCCCAAGAGTCTATGCAGATATCGGCTTTCTAGACCAGAGTGTTTGCGTGGGTAATGGTACTATTGGTATCTCACTCGACAAGTATCTCTGTCCCACTATCCTTTTGTATGCGAAGTTTTATTCACTAACACAGCGTAAGCAGATGTCACGTGAATCACATCCTTCCAGATTGTATGACATTCTATTTGATGAGTATCTACCCTTTGCAGCATTTCGAATCGCGTCCGCAGTGGAGCGTGACTTGCATATTGAAAGATACAATGGATTGTTAATCAGATAATGACAAAGCGAATCTATCACAGTCGGTATGAGGAAGCTGTAGAGCAACTATATGAAGAAGAACCCTAAGACCTCTTATGAGGAACTGCTTCAGTATGACAGACTTCTCCAAATTTACTGTTGTGAGAGTTAGATGAACATAGCTTGACGAAATTAAAAGAAATATACTATCCTCTCAGGAACCAACGGCATCGGACTGTATGAAAGGTTTTGTAGAGGGATAATTGTATCACCAAGTTATCAGTATTTAACCTCTAATCAGTCGTTGGAGGATAAATCGCTCGTATCTCAGTGATATATTATAAGAGATATGCGCTCAGCACAAATGGTGCTGTAAGCTTTCGCACCACATAAAGTGAGCCTCCACACGAGGCTTTGAATAGGGCATAAGTGAGTTTGTAAACTATCATTTTATTTGGGAGTAAGATACAAATAGTAGACATACAAAGTGTTTTTAAGCAAACGTGTAAACAGTTTGTCATCTGTTGATAAGCTAATACTTTTTATGTGCGATTTTTGATAGTGAACGATTAAATTTATAGTTATGTGATAACAAAAATGTCAGTTTGTTTTTGTTTATCTTCTTTTTATATTTTTGTAGCAAGGATCTTTTTAGTTTACTAACGCTTAAATAATAATTTATGGAAGAGGGAAGAGCCATCTGCAAAGGTCTTGAAGGATGTTCGTCAGAAAATAGCAAATGAGAATGGAATAAGCTATCATCCTGAAGAGTGTCATCATAAGGGTGAATGTACAGGTACGTGTCCTGGCTGTGAGAAAGAAATTCGTTATCTTGAAGAACAATTGAAGAATAAACAGCATAGCGGTTTAGGCTTGAAGGTGGCATGTATCGCAGCTGGCGTCTGTGTGACAGTATTATGCCAATGGCTGCTATGGTACAAACAGAGAGTAAAATTAGTCCTGACTTTAAGGCTAAGACGATAAAGAATGATTCTATAAGAGCGGTAGACCTGACCAATGGTCACCCTGATGCTGTGCTATTACGTGGGAAGGTGTTCGATACAAAGACAAAGGAGCCTATTATTGGAGCCGTTGTTGGGTCGAAGGATACAAAAAAAGGAGATGTCACCGATATTGAGGGCGACTATGCTGTGAAAGCTCTGCCAACTGATACACTGGAGGTGAGAGGTGTTGGTTATTATAAAATGAGTGTGACCGTTAAAGAACTCTTTAGATAAAAAGAATAAATGATATTTATATCACTGAGGACTCGGCGATGATGAATGAAATTGTAGTCTTGGGTGGATGCGATAAAATGTTCGGGAAGCATAAGACGAAGAAAGGACCAAAGTCGCATAAGGAGAAGAAGTGTAATAAGAAATAAAGTTATGGTAAAAGGGAAAGAGTACTTGCAAGCTACTAAAGGATATTCGGCAGCAGATAGCGGATGCGAATGGTATCAGCTATCAGCCTAAGGAGTGTCAGCCAAGAGGGACTGTGCAGGTACTTGCCCTGCTTGTGAGGAGGAGATACGTTATCTTGAACGTGAGTTAAAGGCACGTAAGGGTAATGGCTTCGGTATGAAGGTGGCTGGTATTGCTGCAGGTATCTGCGCTACGGTACGCTGATGACAGCTGCTGCGCAAGCTGTTAAAGCCTGATAGTACGGCTAATCGTCCTGTACATACAGCCAAGAAAGGTGATGTAAAAGTGGTAGACTCTTTCTGATGGTTGTGCATCACCCGTGAGTTGTACGTCGAATGGTCGTGGCAGTGATGATAAAGGAACCATTGATAGGTGTTTCTGTTGTAATAGACGGAACAAACAAGGGCGTTGCAACAAATATCGATGGACGTTTTGCTTTGAAGTTACCACCAGACACTTCGTTGGTTATTTTCACATATCGGATACAAGACAAAAGAAGGTTCATGTAAGCCTCTTTTGCATTCTGATAATAATGTTATAGTGCTTGAGGAAGATAGAGAGGCAATGTTAGATGGCATTGTAACAACAGCTACACTACCTACTGTAAAGATGAAAAATGGGGTAATAAAGATGACGTGAGTGGTTGTAGAACTGATAAGCTCTAAGTCGCATAAGGAGAAGAATAAAAAGAAGTGTGAAAGTGATAAGGATTATGACAAAAAGGAAAGAGTACTTGTAAGTTGCTAAAGGATATTCTGACAGCAGATAGCGGATGCGAATGGTATCAGCTATCAGCCTATAGGAGTGTCATCACAAGGGGGATTGTGCAGGTACTTGCCCTGCTTGTGAGGAGGAGATACGTTATCTTGAACGTGAGTTAAAGGTGCGGGCAGTAGTGGCTTCTGGTATGAAGGTGGCTGGTATTGCTGCAGGTATCTGCGCTACGGTAATGCTCGATGACAGCTGCTGCGCAAGCTGTTAAGCCTGATAGGACGGCTAATCGTCCCGTACAAACAACCAAGAAAAGCCTGCGTAAAAGGTAGTAGACCCTTTCTGATGGTTGTGCATCACCCTATGGTTGTACGCGGAATGGTCATAGACGCAGAAGATAAAAGAACCATTGATAGGTGCTTCTGCTTTGTAATAGACGGAACAAACAAGGGCGTTGCTACAAACGAAAGATGGACAGTTTGCTTTGAAAGTTACCACCAGACTCCCGTTGGTTATTTCATATATCGGTTATATAGACACATAGGTTCATGTAAGTTCGCTTTTTGCATTCTGACAATAATGTTATCGTACTGGAAGTCTCTGATTTATCGGGTTTATCTGCATAGCAGGAGGGCTTGTAACACTGTTTTGAACTACGATGACGTGTATGGTCATAGGACTTATAAACCGAAATCGCATAGGGAGAAGAATAAAAAGAAGTGTAAGTAAGGATTAGTATTATGGTAAAAGGAAGAGTACTTTGTAAGTTATTGAAGGATATTCGCAGCAGATAGCGGATGCAAATGGTATCAGTTATCAGCCTAAGGAGTGTCATTACGAAGGGGATTGTGCAGGCACTCTGCCCTGCTTTTCAGAGGCGGAGATACGCTATTTAGAGACGCAGTTAAGAGAACGGAAATGCAAGGGATGGGGCATGAAAGTGGCTGGTTTGGCTGCTGGTCTTTGTGTTGCTACGGTTCCGCTTACATCATGTCAGAACACTCCCAAAGCTTGCAACGTTGAGAATAAAGCTCAGGATTCTACTGATACGCCAGTTATGGGTGATACAGTAGTGATACCAAAAGCACTCACTGCAGATTTGAAGAATGCTATTGTTATTGTTGGACGAGTGCTCGACTCTTCTACTGGTAAGGCTGCTCCAGAAGTTAATGTTATGCTATTAGGAGGTAAGAAGAGGCTGTCTTTGGGCGAAGATGGAAGATTTGTATTGCAGGTTAATCGTAATGACACCCTCGTGTTTTCATCTTATGGGTTTGAAGATAAGGTGATAGCAGTGAAGTCTATTCGTAATCCTGATGATATGGTTGTCCGCTTAGAACCTTCTCTTGACGTAGTAGGAGAGATAGACAGGAGTATTTAGAGAAAGAATTAGCCGACAGCACTGCTCCTCAATCACATAAAGAGAAATGCAATCAGAAATAACAGCACCGTTTATTGCCATTAATCGGCACAGACTCACCACGGATGGCGAAGGCGTAACAACATTGGTAGCTTTCATGGTTGTCCGCTTCATTGCAGTACTGCTTAAATGCTCAGTGCTTGCAGGCTGATGGTGTATGGTGCAGGCTGACACCCGGTGAGTTGTATAGTGAGGTTGAGATAGACGATCTTTACTTTATGGCAACGGGTGGCGGTATCTGTTTTGGAGGTGGTGAACCCCTTTTACGTTCAGACTTCATTAAAGCCTTTGCCGAGATAATGAATCCCGAATGGAAGTTGACAATAGAGACATCGCTCAACGTACCGCTCGAGAATGTCAAAGCTATTGCCTCGTTGGTGCAGATGTGGTATGTAGATATAAAGGACATGAACCCTGATATCTACAAAGCGTATGGATGCAAAGAGAATAAGCAGGTAGTCAGTAATCTTCAATGGTTAGCAGCGAACGGATATGCTGATAAGGTAATCATCCGTCTACCCTTGATACCTGAATATAATACAGATGAAGACCGCCAGCAGAAGCCAACAACAGTTGGAAGAGATGGGCTTATAAACTTTGATAAGTTTAATTATATTGTGCGGTAGTAGTATTCATCTTATACAATATACATAGCTCATCTTTCGTTTTTTACTTTAAAAGCATTATCTTTGCAATTAATAAAAGAAAGAGAGTATGAAGAAACCACTTATCATTTTATCAATTATATTTCTGTTGTTGCCAATTACAGTAACAGCACAGAGCTTCGATGCCTTATGGCAACAAGTAAATCAAGCTGAGCAAAAGGACTTACCAAAGACACAAATCAGCTTGTTAAAGAAGATTGAACAGAAAGCACAGAAAGAGAAAGCTCTATGAGCAAAATCTTGGCTGCAAGTCTGTTAGCATCAAGGTTACAGACAGAGATTGCACCCGACTCTGCTGAGGTAGAGTTAAAGCGATTGAAGGCAAAGGCAAAGATGGTAGAAGGGAAAGATGAAGTCTTGTCGGCTGTCTACAACTGTATCTTGGGTGTGATAGGACGGAATGAAGAAAGTGGAAATGCTGACGACTACTTTAAGAAGGCACTTGCTAACCCTTCTCTGCTGGCAAGTCAGAAAGCAGCCGACTTTTAAGCCTTTGATAAAGATAGGTAAGAACGATGATATCTTTTAAGGTGACCTACTGCATGTTATTGGTATGCAAGTGGGTAACTACGACAAATTACATAGCTATTATAAAAGCGTTGGAATCGTGAGGCAGCTTGCTACACGGCATTGATGGGAATAAAGGAGGAGAAAGAGAGTATTCCAAAGCTCGACTCACTCATGCAGGCATATAGTGACTTACTGATATGTGGAGAAGTTGTGTTGAAGCGTTATGCTTTGTATGGGAGAAGATATCTGTTGAGGAAAAGATAGCTTATATTGATAATGCACTTGTCCGGTGGGCATCATGGAATAGAATCATATCATTACGTAATGCTCGTGCAGAACTGACAAGACCGATGTTTAAAGTGAGTTTCAATAAGCGTAATGTTAGTTCGACGGAGAAGAATAACTGGGTTAAGTTGAATACGCGCAATGTATCAGATGTTATCGTAACGGTTACGCGTACGAAACTCTTAGGTAATCATTCTCTCAGTCTTGGAGATAAAGACGACATAGCTAAGTTGGAAAGGCAAGTCTGTTGCCTGCAACAACGCAGACGATAAACCCGTACTTTCACTGGTCATAAGGATTATGAAGAGGTGAAAGACCTTTCTTAATGCCTACATTGCCTTTGGGTGTTTACCTCATTAAGGTAGAGACGCCTAAAAAGAATTTTACACCAGAATATGCTTTCTACTATGTTAGTGACCCTCTATGTCATGAGCGAACTACAGCCAAAGAAGAAAGCACGGTATGTTGTTGTCAATGTTGAGGATGGTCAACCAGTAGCAAATGCAACGGTTCAGGCTACCTATCCAAATTATAATGATAAGCCTTCTATCGTCAAGAAACTGTTACGAACAAGAATGGAGAGGTAGTTTTTGATCTCGGAAAGAACTACCCTGACATCTATGTCTCTACGAATAAGGATAAAGCCTTTGAAGAAACTCAACTGGAGGGGTCGTATGATTACGACAAGGTGAACTATGACAAGATGGTAACTCAGGTCTTCACGGATAGAGGTATCTATCGTCCAGGGCAGACGGTGCACGCATCTGTCATCGCTTATCAGAACACAAAGCAAGACTATAAGACTAAGGCTGCAGACGGTCAGACCTTCGATATGGTTTTGAAAGATGCCAATTATAAGGAGATTGGACGTAAGTCAGTAACCACCGACCGTTTCGGTACTGCTGCAGCAGACTTTAATCTTCCAACAAGTGGACTGACTGGTAGTTTCTCTATTTATGCTGATTTTGGAACAAAAGGATCTAAGCGTTTCCAAGTAGATGAGTATAAGCGTCCAACGTTTGATGTAAACTTTGACGAGTATAAGGAGAAGTATGCTGTCGGTGATTCTGTCAAGTTGATTGGTCGTGCCAAGAGTTTTGCTGGTGTACCTGTACAAGGTGCAAAGGTGCATTATGTCGTTACACGTAATATAAGCTATTGGAGTCGCTTTCTATGAAGGTAGTGAGAAGTGAACGAGCAAGATGTTGTCACAGACGACAAGGGAGAGTTTGTTGTTACTGTGCCTTTTGTCTTATCTGACAAAGCCAAGAAAGAACTGAAGTCTGGTAAGGGTTATCGTTCACTTTTTCTATAACTTTAGAGTTGAGGCTTTGGTGACTGATGCCGCAGGTGAGACACATGACGGTTTTACTCACTGCTATTAGGAACAAAGGAGGCAAGTCTTTCTTGTAATATTGCTGAGAAGAATCTGCGGACAGTCTTAAACGATTAAGTTTAATTATCTGAATGTTGCAGGATCTCCCTGTTGATGGAACAGTGAAGTATGTAATTGTACCACAGCAGAAGGATAAGAATAAATATGTTTATAGCGATTACAAGACCGCGAAAGGCAAATGAGAACGTTACTATAAAGGGTTTGTCTTTGCGCTTATCGCCTCACATGCTATTTGCAGTGAAACAGATACGATAGATGAGGACTTTACGTCTTCTTTTGATGATAAGCGTCCAGCTATTGAGACATGACTGGTTCTATCTGAGTGGAAACCACCCTCGCGATGGTGGTCCATCTCATATGCAGGTGGGTTCAAGTGATGAGAATCAGTATGTTGTTTATTCTATCTTCCTCAGGTAATAAAGTTGATTGGAAACAGGTTCTTTCAATCAAAGCAATAGTATACAGACACGCAAGTTTGTCTATAAGGAAGAGTATGGTGATGAGATATTTCTTAATTATGCTTGGGTAAAGAATGGCGTTCTGTATGCTCATTCAGAGAGGATTATGCGTCCGTTACCAGATAAGAGCTTAATTGTGGAATGGAAGACCTTCCGTAATAAACTTATCCCTGGTCAGCAGGAGGGAATGACAGTAACTATTAATCGTCCGATGGCAAGGCTGCCAATGCTCAACTGATGGCACACTTTATGACAAGAGTCTTGATCAGTTCTGTCTAATCTATGAACCTTGGGCAACTTCTTCTCGCTTAACCATACATCTGTTAATTGGGAGAGTCCTGACTATTCTGGTTTGGCTCTTTCTATGGAAGCTTAATATCAAACCCTTTTGATGTAGAGCTGTTGTCGTTCTCGAGATTTGATAGTCGTTTCTTAGAAGATTATGATACGCCAGATGCTTATATTTATTCAGCAACATCAGACCGAATGGTAAGCATGACGCGTGCCGTTAAGTCAATGGCTTTGGCAAAGGAGTCTTCTATGAATGAGGTCGTTAAAGTTGGACTTGGACCTACTAAGGAAACGAAAAGCAAATTTTACAGCCCTAAGGTCAAGAAAGATGAGGAGATAAAACAAGAGAAGGACGAACCGAAGAATGTAGTTTTCTATGCGTGAGAATCTCAATGAGATAGCATTCTTCTCATCCACAGTTGCAGACGATGGGAAGGTAATGTGTTATTAAGTTTACGCTTCCAGGAGAGTCTTTACTACGTGGCGTTTCATGGGATTGGCTACACGATGAGGATATGAACAATGGCTTCCTTTCTGATGATATCGTTGCTCAGAAGACTTTGATGGTGCAGCCTAACATGCCTCGCTTTGTACGTATGGGTGACGAAGCAATGGTTTCTGCTCGTTTGTTTAATCAGTCTGAGAAGGATATCAAGCAAAAGCAAAGATTGAAATCCTTTGACCCTGCAACAGAGAAGGTGCTCTTTACGGATAGTAAAGCTGTTATTTTGAAGGCACAGGGAGTGGTTCTGCAACTTATAGCTAGCTTTTTATTAGCACAGAATGCAAATAAGCTCACAGCTGACCAGTCCTTGCTTTGTTGTCTGCTTCACGGTTGAGGCGATGGGTTTCTCTGATGGTGAGCAACATTACCTCTCAGTACTTCAGAATAAGGAGTATGTAACAAACACCTATCCATTCACGCAGAATGATGCTGGGGTCAAGACGATTAATGTTGGTAAGCTTTTCCCAAAGAAGAGTACGGACCAGAAGCTGACAGTAGAGTATACCAATAATCCTAATTGGCTGATGATTCAAGCATTGCCTTATGTCGCAGATGCAAATGAAAAGAATGCTATCAGTCTTGTTTCGGCTTATTATAAAATCGTTTGGGTAAGCAGATCATGAGTACTTCACCATCAGATTAAGCAGACTATTGAGCAATGGAAGAAGGAAACGGGTAAAGAAACGTCAATGATGTCGGCTTTGGAGAAGAACCAAGAACTCAAGTCTTTGACACTTGATGAGACTCCTTGGGTGATGGATGCTAAGAATGAAAGCGAACAGAAACAGCAACTCGTGCGCTTCTTCGATGAGAATCAGTTGCAGAACAAGTTGACATCAACATTCTCAAGTCTAAAGAAACTGCAAAACTCTGATGGTTCGTTCTCTTGGTGGCAAGGAATGAAGGGAAGTCTGTATATGACGGTTGCGGTGGCAAAGACACTTGCTCGTTTGCAGAATCTTACAAGTCCAAGCCCAGAGGTAACAAACATGATTAACGCTTCTTTCCGCTTTATGGATAAGAAGGTAGCTAAGTGTGTTGCTGAAATGAAGCGTGATGAGAAGAGGTATAGATGATAATCTTCCCATCTGATGAGCTTTGTGATTATCTTTACACCAATGCTTTGTTCTATCACTGACCGAGCTACAAATGACATAAAGCACCTCATCGACCGCCTGACCAAGAAGCTTTCACGGACTTGACTATCTATGGTAAGGCGAAATACTGCAGTAATCCTCCAGCAGTATGGCAAGGTGGAAAAAGGCGCATCGAATATCTCCAGAGTATCAAGGAATATACGGTCTATACGGAAGAGAAGGACGTTATTTCGATTCTAAAAACGCTTATTACAGCTGGCGTGATTATAAGATTCCAACAGAGGTGGCTGCTATTGAGGCGATAAAGATCATTACTCCTACTGATGGTAAGACGCTTGTTGAGATGCAGCGTTGGCTCTTACAGGAGAAGCGTACGCAGGCTTGGGATACACCATTGAACCCGGTGAATGCTATTTTGGGCATTTATGAACAATGGCAATTGGTTGATGCAGAATGGAGAGCATGCTACATTGATGCTTGATAATAGCCTCTTGCAGACAACACAGCCTACGCAGGGTTGGGCTATGTGAAGTGCTACACAGCCAGTTGATTTCCACTCGTCTGAGAATCATGATTTGGTTATCAGCAAGACAAGCACTGGCACAAGTTGGGGTGCTGTCTATGCACAGTTCTTCCAGGCGTCAACAGATATCTCTGATGCTTCATCTGGCTTGAAGATTAAGCGTGAAGTCATGGTTGATAGTGTACTGTTGAAGAGAGGAAAAAGCCTTAAAGTTGGGACAAGGTGCGTATCCGTTTGACGATCATTGCTGACCGTGATTACGACTTCGTACAAGTAGTTGATAAGCGTGCTGCCTGCCTTGAACCTGTTAGTCAGTTGAGTGGATATCATTGGGGATATTATATTGCTCCAAAGGATTACACCACTAATACTACTCGACCAAAATGGCTAAGGGTAAGCATGTCGTTGAGACAGAATATGTATAGACCGAGCAGGTGTTTATCAGACAGGAACCTGCACTGCGCAGTGTATACGCGCCAGAATATAGCGGACGTGCAGGTGCGGAGGTTATGAGAGGAACGAGAGACGAGTTGACAAGTGAACGTTATTTAAGTTGACAAGTAAACGAGTTGACGAGTAAACAGTTATAGATAGAGTTGTGGAGTAGGGGCTGTTGGCTTAACTCCCTAACTTTCCCAACCCTTAACTCTTTAAAAAGAAATGCTTCAAATAGAAATAGATAACGGTAGTGGCTTTTTGCTTTCGGTGTGACCACGCTATTAAGAAAGCCGAAAGAAGAATTGGCAAAAGGGTACAAAAGCTCTATTGCTTAGGTGATATCGTACATAACAGTATGGAGGTGGAACGCCTCACGAAGAAAGGACTCATCACGATTAATCATGAGCAGATGCGCGAACTTCATAACGTGAAGGTTTTGCTGCGTGCGCATGGCGAACCACCTGAGACTTACGAACTTGCAAGACGTAATAACATTGAGATTATCGATGCTACTTGCCCTGTGGTTCTTGCCCTTCAGCGTCGTATTAAGACACAGTATGAGAAAGGTCGTCAACCTTCTTATATGATATCTTCAAAGGTGGGGCTACTGTTGATGAACCTTCAAACCTCAAACCAGTAACGAATGAAGTGGCAGAAACCTATACTTCTTCTGTTTCTCTTCCTCCTGCAGTAGGCGAGGGACAAGAGCTTAGCGCCTCCTCTTCCATTGTTATCTTTGGAAAGAATGGTCATGCCGAGGTGCTTGGACTTGTTGGTCAGACCCATAGTCAGGCGATTGTGATAGAGAAGTTTGAAGATGTTAAGGCGTTAGACTTTAATAATGATATCTATCTCTACTCACAGACGACAAAGAGTTTGGATGAGTTTCATAAGATTATAGAATACATTCAAAGTCATATCTCACCAAAAGCAAAGTTCCAAAGCTTTGATACCATCTGCCGACAGGTTGCTAATCGTATGCCAAACATTTCTACCTTTGCTGCTCGTCACGACTTGATTCTCTTTGTGGCAGGCCGTAAGAGTTCAAATGGTGCGTCTCTTCACGAATGTTTGATGTAAACCCAAAACTCCCATCAAGTTGAGAGCGGATGAAATCGACATGAGTTGGTTTGAAGAGTTGAAACAGTAGGTATCTGTGGGGGCTCGAGTACGCCAAAATGGCTGATGGAAGAATGCCGTGATGAGATACTCAGGCGTACGAAATAATAGCTTTATAATCCTCAAACAAAGAGATTAAACGCGAAAAACTATCAAGTTGTGATAGTTTTTCGCGTTTTTTTTATACCTTTGCATCGTCAATCAAGATTTAATGTGACTTTTATTGCAACACTTGGGTTAGGTTTTTTCTTGAAATGACAGAATGCAGGGTAATATTTGTTGGGCCTTCCAACAGTTTAATATGATGGAGTATGTCAGTTGTTGATGATAGGTTTTAGGATTTATATGCTCCTCGAAAAATCTTTTATATCGCTTCAAGAAGTGTGAGAATCTGACTTTTTATAATTAGAGTTCTACCTCTTCCCCTGACATCTCAATTCTTAATAATAAAGCATTGTCGTACTGTACAACATTGTACTGAGGTGTCTTGTTCGTGACATAACATTACTCTAATCAACAAGAGAAGATATCATGTTGTCCCATATTATATAAGTGAAGTATTCATCAATAGTGTTGCATAGTAGACTTATGAAAGAACAAAAAGAGTTTCCTTGTCCCTATGGCATTCTTAGGGCTTATGTTTTTTACTTGTGGATTTGCCTTGGGTATAAATTCATTGTTGGTTCCAGTATTGAAGGTGTCGTTAAGTGTTTCTTCAATGGAAGCATATATGCTCATTGGTGCAACATTCTTGCCTTTCCTCATCTTTTGGCTATCCTGCGGAATGTTAATCAGCAAGATAGGATATAAGCGTACGATGGCTATTGCGTTCGGAATGTTTGCTGTAGCTTTTGGAGTGTTTATCTTCTCGGCAGATGCAAAGAGTTTTCCTTTGTTTCTTGTAGCTTCCTTTTTCTGTGGAACGGCTAACACCTTCTTACAGGCAGCTATAAATCCTTATGTGACAATATTGGGACCAACGGAGAGTGCTGCAAAGCGTATCTCTATTATGGGTATGATCAACAAGTTAGCTTGGCCAGTGTCACCCCTCTTTATTGCTCTTTTTCGCAGGTGTTTCAGGTAGTGTTGCGATAGATGATTTAGGTAAACCTTTTGCTGTGATTATTTGTCTGTTCGTTGCTTTTAGGTGTAGTGGCTCTTTTTGTCACCATTGCCAGAGGTGAAGGCAGCAGGTGAGGATAGCAGTGAGACTGATGAGGGTTGACCAAGAAGTATCTGCTTATGCAAAACAGTAAGAAGTCTGTTTTCCAGTTCCACACTTGGTTCTGGGTGCCATTGCCATCTTCTTTATGTTGGTGCAGAGACTATCGTGTTGGGAACGCTCATTGACTATGCGAATGAGTTAGGACTTGCTCATCCAGAAAAACTATTCTTGATAACTCGATTAGTATTAGTATTGGATATATAGCAGGAATCATTCTGATTCCTAAGTATCTTTCTCAGACACGTGCTTTGCAGATTTGTTCATTCGTAGCCTTGTTGGGAAACGACCCTCGTTGTTCTTCTTCCTGGAGTTTACAGTATCTATAGTGTCGGTGTTATGGCTTTAGGATGTTCACTGATGTGGCCAGCGTTTTTGGCCTTTGGCATTGATGGATTTGGGTAAATTTACCAAGAAGGGCTCGTCACTCTTGACAATGGGACTTATTGGTGGAGCAGCAATTACAGTACTGTTTGGTCTTTTAAAGGATGTTTCAGATGCCCGCTACGCCTATGGTCTTTGCTTTGTATGCTTTGGTTATATCTTGTTCTATGCGTTCAAGGGCTATAAGTTACGTTAATAGATTCTTATCTAAGGACGTTATAAGTCTCTGCATAATAACCTTTCCATTAGGTTGGAAGCAGTATTCTTATTACATTAAATAATCCTAAGTTACAATTGTTTTACGGGGTTGCCTTTACGAAGGTAATCCCGTTTTTTGTATACTATCTTATAAACGTCTGTGTTGGCTCCTCCCGTAATATGGACTGATAAACTAAGACGCTCATATAATATGGCACACAGAGTCACGGAGTGGACGGAGGTAAACGCAATGTTATGGAGGTGACGATGCACAAAGAGCAACAGAGACGAAGCGTACAGATTCTTGATAACTATTTTGGGATAAACGCTTTGTATATAAATTGCTGATAGAATTGGTAAACAATAATATCGTTACTACTTTTCCATTGCTTTGTTTTAATAATCCTCCGTCCTCTTCTTTTCTCCGTGTGACATTAGGTCAAAGTTCTAAACTTAAGTAGCAAACCTTATCACTCAAAAATCCTGAAGTCCCTTTTTTTCACATAACCAACAAGAGTATCTTTCTTTTCAAACTTAATTCCATTATCCAAATCTTCAAGGAAACTTTTCACCTTGTCATAATCCATCTGAAGAATAAGGTTATTTTTTCTTTTTCAGGAATAGTGGTATCAAGATTCCAATTGTGCTTTTTGAATAAGTCTTTCATTTTTTTCAATTTTAAGACTTTCCAGAGAAGAAGCCTTAGTATTATTCACAACATATTCTTGAGAGCAAGAAGAAATGAAAATAGCAACAAAAAGCCAAAAATGCCAATAATAAAAACTTTTTCTCATATACAAATAGGTTTTAAATTAAATTTATAGTGTTTACAAATTTAACGCATTAGTTTATAAAAAGCAAGTAATAGAGGCTGTTTTTGAACTTCTAACTCTGTTATCGGACACAATCAAACAAAAGTCTTATATAATAGGCACACAGAGTCACGGAGTGGATGGAGTTAAACGCAATGTTACGGAGCGTACAGAGTTAAAACGCAATGTCATGGAGGTGCTGACGGCATAAAGAGCGACGGAGGTGTAGCGTACAGATTCTTGATAACTCTGTTGGGATAAACGCTTTGATATAAATTGCTAATAGAATTGGCAAACAAGCTCCTGTCGCTCTATGCACCGACGGTGCCTCCGTGACTTCCATTGCTTTGTTTTTATTAATCCTCCGTCCTCTCCGTCCTCCGTGTGACATTACTTCAAACTCTAAACACAAGTGGCAAACCTTATCACTTCAAAATCCTGAAGAGCCCAAAATATGTTTAGGCTCTAATGACCGCATGGGTTAATTTTGATTTTCGCACTTGGTACTTGAATCTACCTTTTTCTTTTTATTATTACGAACATCTTTACATAAATTCAGGTTAAATCTCCTTTTCATGCGTCTAAAATAGCATTTCTAAAGGTGTTTTGTAACTATCAGGTACACAGTATGTTACTAACCTGTATTTTAAAAAGTGCTATTAAGAGTCCAAAGAGTTAGTAAGACTTCAAAAGGGGCACCTTTTTAGAAGTATTAAGCCTCTTTTTCGAAGGCTAAAGAGCATATATAAAACTCAAGGTGTGTGAAAAAAATATTTACATACGTTTTGCTGGATGTGGCTAAGTGAAGGCTTAAATGGCAGAAAGTGAAGTTAAAGAATCAGCTAAGGTATATTATTTGGTTCTTCGAAAATCTGGAGTGATAAGGGGTGCGCGTATGTTTAGAGTTTTGAGATAATGTCACACAGAAAGCGAAGATAAAGGAGACGTTTTTAGAAAAAGCTATGAAAGCTACGGATGCACTGTCGGTGCGTGGAGTACCATGCTTGTTAGTAAGGTTTATTAGATTATACAAAAGCTTTATGAATAGGAATTATCCCAAAAGTTATCAGGATTCTATGCGTTTTATCTTTGTCACTCTTTGTGTTATTGGAACCTCCGTTAAAACTTGTAGTACAGTTCTCTCTATGCAGTCTTTTGTATATAATGCTCTTCCTTTTTATAGTAAAAAGACGAAATAATAAATATTTTGAATATAAAACGCTTTGTTCTTAAAATGCTATCTTTGCAATAGCAAATATTGTATATATCTTAATTTAATGGCTACAGCTGATCAAATTTTATCTTTGATACGTAATCATGTAAACAATGATGATGCTCAGTTCAGAAAGGTTGCCTGCAGATTTCCGCTGTAGAGGCAAGGAGTGGTCATGCTATAATTGCACGAACAATACAAGAGTTGCTTAGGCAGAAAAATACGTCTTTAGGGACTGTACGTTTAGTATCGAAGAATAAGGAAGTAGATGATTTATTGCTTCAATTAGATACTTATGACGATATAAAGAGCCTTATCCTGAGTAGTAGTGTGGAAGAAAAACTGGAAAGAATAATCAAAGAATACCTTAAGAAAGAAACACTAAAGAAATATGGGCTTGTCAATCGTAGAAAGCTATTGCTGTATGGAGCTTCAGGAACAGGCAAGACAATGACAGCAAGTGTGCTTGCAAAGGAATTCAATCTTCCATTCTTTGTTGTGAGAACAGAAAGAGTAGTAACCAAGTTTATGGGGAAACAGGACAGAAGCTTGGTCGTATCTTTGATTTTATAAGCGAAGTTCCAGCAGTGTACCTTTTTGATGAATTTGATGCTATTGGTTCTCAGCGTGGTATGGATAATGAGGTCGGAGAGCAGCGGAGAATACTCAATACTTTTCTTCAATTATTGGAGCGTGACGATTCGGATAGTTTTATTATAGCTGCTACTAACAGCATTGAATCTATAGATAAAGCAATGTTTAGGCGGTTTGATGATGTTATAGAGTACCATTTGCCAGATAGAGAGCAGCGATTAACATTGTTGCATGAGTATCTCTATGCGGCTAAGGATTTAGATTTCGCATTAGCAGAGTCTTTATTTGAGGGAATGAGTCATGCAGAAATAAAAATGTTATGTTCTGACATCTTCAAGGAGTCTCTACTCAATGACAAAAAGATAGACCTTTCACTGGTTCAAAATATTGTGAATATGCGTCATCAGTTATGTAATCAAGTCATCTGAACAAATGAAACGATATGCATAAAAAACATTTCTATTTAGGCAATAAGATTGCTGAAACTCATGATTTTTCTCCACGGAAGCACAAAATTGAAGGTGAGCAACTTCCTCAAAGAGACAGAAAAGCACACGCCACGTTAGTGAGAGAATGTTATAAAGCTGCAATTGCTCATGCAATTGCTTGTCAAGAAGAAAGAAACAAGAAAGGTCTTCCCATAGCGAACGGAGTATATGTTGATATAGAGATGGATAAGAAGTTTATACCTGTTTCGTTTGGCAAACAAGATGGGCATGGAGGTAGCTACTATCATGAAAGTCACGGATAAAGGTAATGAGTCGAGTGTCGACGTAACAGTATTCGTGAAAAAGACAAGAAGAACTGGCTTGAGAAGAAAGTTGACAATTATGAAAACAAAATACATTAAAAAGAAAATCCTTGCTATGAAAAGATAATCGTCTCAATTAATAATATAGTAGCAACTGACATCAGAACTCTCTACGTATCAGCAGAAGATTTTGAAGCGATACCAGAAAAAGGGCTCTTTTGCTATGAATTATGGTTAAGTCATAGTAAAGAGAATACCAAAGAAACAATAGAAACAACCTTGTTACAACTTGAAATTGAGAAGGTTGCAGAACCCTTACTGTTCGATGGTGTTGATGTGTGGTTGATAAGAGCAGGTAAACAACAACTAAGTACGCTTCCTCTTTCATTAGGCTATATTGAAGGCATACGCCCTTACAAAGAACCTTCTGTTCTCATAAAAACTAATAAAGAGAACAGGGAATGGAGTGAACTCATAAAAAACCAGATTACATTTTGTGATGACGCAGAGAATGTAATAGTGGGTATATTGGACACAGGAGTAAACAATGCGCATGAGTTGTTAAAAGATTCACTTCCAAATAATCGTATGGATGTGGCTATAGGTGTGCAGAGTGCAGTTGATAAAACCGATCATGGTACAGGTATGGCTGGGCTTGCTTTGTTGGGTGATTTGACCGATATTGCTTACCAAAGAAATGTGTCGATAGACGTACATCACGCTTTGTCCTCTATTAAAATTTATGAGGATGGGTATACAACGCCCAAAGAGTTTTATGGAGCTGTCATAGAAGAGGCTATTGACAAAGCATCGAATATGAAAGCTTCAATACAATGTATGGCTATTACAGACGAAAGCTCATACAATGGAATAGCCACTTCAAGTTCAGCGGCACTTGACGAAAGTATCTACCATCAAGGACTATGTGATCGGTTGGTTTTAGTTTCTGCAGGAAATGTGGAGACAAATAAAGTTGATTCTGATAACTATATTGAATCTTGTAAAGCAAATACAGTAAAAAGTCCTGCACAAGCATGGAATGCGTTGACAGTTGGAGCGTATACAGAAAAAGCTGTTATAAACGATGATGCTTATAAGCCCTTGGCTGCATTAGGAGGAGTTTCACCATATTCATGTAGTTCCTTTCCATGGAATGAAAAGCGTAACAAGCCAGAAATTGTAATGGAAGGTGGTAATGTAGCTTACCACAATTCATTAAAAGAAATATCACATTCTGATTTAAGTCTTGTTACTACCAGTAATAATTTACAAGAACCTTTAGAGTCATTTTGTGCTACAAGTGCTGCAACAGGATTAGCTACAAGGCTTGCTGCACGGATAAAGGTAGAGAATCCACAATTATCAATGCTTTCTATTCGTGGGTTGATGATACATTCTGCTCGATGGACTGAAGAAATGAAGCGTATTAACAAGATAGAGGAGCGTATGTCTTTATGTGGATATGGTGTACCTGATGAAGATATTGCAATATATAGTAATGAAAAGTATGCTACCTATATCTTTGAGAATCAGCTAATACCCTATATAAAGGGAGAAACCAGTAATGTTTATGGCCAAATGCACTTCTATGATTTGCCATGGCCAAAAGAATTATTGGAAGAAATGGGTAGCGAAGAGGTGAGAATTCGTATTACTTTATCTTATTATGTAAAGCCTTCGCCAGGTTATGCGGGAAGAACCAGTAAGTATCGTTATGCATCTGCAACATTACAATTCGATCTAAAGACTGCTACAGAAACACAAGAGGAGTTTCTTTGTCGTCGAAATAATAATGAAGGGAAAAAGACTACTGATAATGAAAATAATAGGTGGACTATTAAAAAGCAAAGAAGAGAAAGGGGAACTGTACAGTCTGATAGTATAAAATGTACAGCTGCAGATTTAGCTGAGATGGATAAAATAGTTGTATTTCCTGGACCAGGATGGTGGAAAGAGCGGAAATTAACTAACGTGGATAATGTAGTATCCTATTCTCTTATCGTGTCAATAGAAACGAAAGAAACAGATATATATAATGCTGTAGAAACGGCTATCGTAAATAGTATTGGAATACAAATAGCACAGGAAGCATAGAGCCTTATCCCTTGCTCCCAATGCTAATAACCTTTGTTTCTCTACGCACTGATGGTGCTTCCTGTTGTTTTTTAATAATCCTCAGAGTTCTGCTTTTATCTGTGTGACATTAAGTCAAAGGTCTAAGTTTTAGAGATTATCACTCCAAATTACTGAAAACACTAAAATAAGACATAATAATAAGTTGTTAAGACCCTAATTTTCTTTTTACATCTTTCGTTTTATTCATGTTCTGATATATAATGAAATGATTCAGAAATAGTTTCTGTCATTTCGTCATCTTATAGAAGCATGTAAAAGTGCTATTATATATTGTGTTAATGTGAAATGTTAAAATGACAGCAACCTAAATGAAACTAAAGTTTTATATTATGTTATTTTTAGGTTTCAATCAAATATTTGTGATAGATGTTATGAAATGATATGTTTTTAATATATAAACTTAAAAATATTTGCAAGGTTTTTGTTTTTGTGTACTTTTGTAGATTCGCTGTTTAAAAACGGCTTTTATAAAAAGAATATCAGTATAATTTGTATTCTACTTTTTTAATTTATAAGAATAGTTCTAAACATTAAAAAGTACCAGAGGGAAATGAGAAAAGAAATGCAAAAAGTAATCTCGTATTACGAATTTGGGCTAGTACTGGCTCTGATGTTAATGCTTAGTATAGGGTCAACCGTATCGGCACAAAACACAAGATGTCGATAAGATGGCGGTGACGCTGTCTATGAAGCAAAACAGACATGAAGACCTTCTTAGATGAAGTGTCAGCAAACAGGATTACAATTTGATGTGACTCCTCGAACTACTATCTCAAGCGGGAGAAAGTTACATTGACGCACAAGCGCAGCCTGTTCGTGCCGTGTTAGGACAAGTCTTTAATAAGACAGGTTTTAGCTATAGTATTGATGGCAACAGCGTGAAACTTGTTCGTAAACCAACACAAGAGAAACGGAAGGGAGTATATGGACAGGTAACCGATAAAGACGGTTTGCCTCTGCCTGGTGTAACTATTCGAATGAAAGGCTTTTAATGGCGGTTATATTACGAATTTAGATGGTCAGTATGAGATTAATACCGACCTGCCAGAGGTTACACTTACCTTAATTATATAGGATATAGCCTTAGAGAAAAAGGTAAAGAATGGCATGGGCTGGTAACTTCACAAATGCAGGAAGACATTGGTGAGTTGGGTGAAGTTGTCGTAACAGGTTTTGCAACAAAGAATAGAAACAGTTTTACAGGTTCGCAGGTATCTATAAAGAAAGACGAATTGTTGTCTGTTGGTACAAAAAATGTACTTACGAGTTTGGCTAACTTTGTGCCAGGTCTTAGCGTGTTAGAAGATAACCTTGCGTGGATCTGACCCAAATAAGATTGCTGATATCAATATTCGTGGACGCTACCTTCTCAGGTCAAGCTTAACTGCCAGTATTCGTTGTTGACGGTTCTCAGGTAAAGGTAGACTATGTCAATGATATGGATATGAATGATATCGAGTCTATCACCGTACTCAAAGATGCGTCGGCATCAGCACTCTATGGTGCGAAGGCTTCTGCAGGTGTTATCGTCATCACAACGAAGGCACTCAAGGGTGGTAAGTTGAGATTTAATTATAACGGAACATTACGTTTGTCAACTCCTGATTTGAGTGATTATAAATTGCTTTCAGCATCACAAAAGCTTGAGTACGAGCGTTTGGCAGGTCTTTACACAGCGACCAACTTAGCGGACCAATATGCGCTGCAAAACAAGTATGCATACTATTACAACCAGATTCAAGACGGTGAAACAACCGACTGGATTAAGAAGCCATTGCGTAATGCGGTTTCTTCACAGCATAGTGTAAGTATCGACGGAGGTGATGAACACGCACGATATAACTTAGGTGTGCGTTATGGAGATGAGGAAGGTGTAATGAAGGGTTCGAGTCGTGAGCGTTTGTCAACAAACTCAAGCTCTCATATAACCTTTCTGGTAAGTTCTTTATCAGCAATACGGCTACTATCTCATCTGTAAAATCAACTCAGTCACCATATGGTGACTTCTCTGAGTGGGTGAAGCAGAACCCATATGAATATCCATATGATGAGTATGGCGCATTGAAACCAAAGTTGAATTATGACCTTTCTAACCCTTTGTATGAGGCATCGTTAGGTAGTTTCAACAGAGGAAATACGCTTGACGTATTAAACACAACAACACTTCAGTTATGGTTGGGTGAGAAGTTCAGAATTGATGGAGACTTCTCAATACAAAAGACGAAATATGAAGGACGTAACTTTGTGTCACCATTCTCGGCAGATCAGATTAAGAACGTAGCCGATGTGTCACGTAGAGGAATACTGAAAGAGACTTTCACCAGTACAACTACTTATCAGGGTAAGTTGATGGTGTCATACAATAACTATATATTTAGTAAGTTGTTCCTTACCACGATGGCTGGTGCAACGATCGAGTCAAACTCTGTCGATGGTAGTAGGTATGGTTCTGTAGGTTATTATTCAGACAATGTAGCCCACCCATTGTTGGCTGGAAACTATCCAACAGGTAAACCAGGTGGTGTAGACAATAAGTATAATGGTGCAGGTTTCTTCGCAAACCTTAACACAATATGGGATAACCGTTACTTTAGATGTGATTTATCGTTATGAAGGTTCGTCTAAGTTTGGTAAGAACTCTGTTTTGCACCTTTCTGGAGTGTGGGAACAGGATGGAATATTCATAATGAGAAGTTCCTTAAAGGGTCACCTTTTCAGTTGTTAAAGCTTCGTGCAAGTTTGGGTTATCTTGGAAACATCTCGTTTGAACCCTATCAGGCATTGACAATGTATACCAGTTTGGCTGGTCTTAACTATATAAAAGGTATTGGTGCCGTACCAATGGGTATTGGAAACAAGAACCTTAAGTGGGAGAGAACACTCAGTGCCAACCTCGGTCTTGACCTCACAATGTTCAAGGGACGCTGGGACTTCTCGGCAGATGTTTATGTAAAGAATACAGATAACTTGTTGCTTGACATTACTAAGGCTCCATCATTGGGTATTACCACGTCACGTGAGAATGTCGGAGAGGTAGAGAACCATGGTTTCGAGTTCCAGACACGTGTTATCCCTATTAAGAATAAGGATTGGGAGTGGTCGTTGAGCCTTAACTACGCTTACAACAAGAATAAGATTAAGAAGATTAGTAACGCTCTTCGTGAACAAAACGAGAAGAACCAAGCAAAGGGTGGTGTGACACCATTGCCTCATCTATGAGGAAGGTCAGTCGTTGACAGCATTGAAGGTAGTTTCTTCAGCTGGTATCGACCCTATTACGGGTAATGAGGTCTTCATTAAGCGTGATGGCAGCCTTACGTTCGTTTACGATCCTAATGACAAGGTCGTATATGGCGATACCACGCCATTCGGTATGGGTTCATTAGGTTCTTACCTTACCTATAAGCAGTTCTCAATGGAATGTCTATGCGTTATTCTTTCGGTGGAGCTGTCTATAACCAGACGTTAGCAAGTAAGGTGGAGGGTGCCGATCCACGCTATAACGCTGACGAACGCGTATTTAGCAGCAGATGGAAAGAAGTAGGTCAGCAAGCAAAGTACAAGCGTATCAGCGATTCAAGCGTGCCTATGCAGACATCACGATTTGTTGAGACAAATAATTATATCACGCTGAGCAGTCTTTCGTTAGCATACGAAGTGCCATTGACATTCATTAAGCGATATGGCTTGAAGCGTTTACACTTGAGATGTTGGCTAACGACCTCTTCTATCTCTCATCTGTAAAACGTGAGCGTGGATTAAGTTATCCTTATGAGCGAAGTGTGAGTTCTCAGTAAGACTTGGATTTTTAAACCGATGATGGCTGACACATTAATATAATGGTGAAAGACTATTTAGGTAACAATAAGAAAAACGAATATGAAGAATATCATATTATACAAAACTATTGGTAGGTGCTGTCATGATGCTATCTGTGGTATCGTAACGACTTTATAAATGTTCAACCAGCAGGACAAGTTGATGAGGATGAGCAGTTCTCATCTATCCGTGGTTTCCGTAATGCGATGTTTGGTGTTTATGGTAGCATGGCAACGTCAGACTTATACGGTGGAAACTTAGGCTTTGGTTTCATAGACCAGTTAGGACAAATCTTTGGTTACGATAACTCGTCAGAAACAAGCTACTTCGTAGGACAATACGATTATATGCGTAGTGATGTACGCTCAATCGTTGATGCTATTTGGACAAAGCAATATCAAGCAATAGCATACGTCAATAATATAATTGATCAAACAGAGAAGGCTAAGTTTGAGCATGCAGAGCTGCCTTTGATGCGTGGTGAGTGCTATGGCTTACGTGCCTTTATGCACTTCGACCTCGTTCGTCTTTTTGCTGAAGACTATGGTCAAAGCAATGCGTCAACACGTGGTATACCATACTCAACGTCTTTCGACCTCAATAATAAGAAGCTATTGACTTTGCATAAAACGTACGAGGCGATATTGTCGGATTTGGATAAAGCTGAAGAACTCTTGAAGAACGATGATGTAGTAAACGTTGAGACAACTGCTTCCAGTGACTATCTTAAAGGACGTGCTGTGTTCTTTAATAAGTATGCTGTGGCTGCTACAAAGGCAAGAGTTTACTATGCTATGGGTGACGAGGCGAATGCGGCTAAGTATGCTAAGCAGGTAATCGATGCAACCAATAACTTCTCATTGAAGAAGTATAGTTCATTGAGCGATGTAAAACGTTTCCCTGCAGCAGGAGAGTTGATTTTCGGCTTGTATAACAATACGCTTTCAAGTACTATTTCTACGCTTTTCTTATCACAGACAGCACGCGGTACATTCACAGAAGGACGTAGAGATCTTGAGAATCTGTATGAGACATCAGCCTTCTCGGCTACAAGTACTGACTTGCGTTACACTGGTTATTACAGACAGAATACTACACCAGATGGTTTGAAAACCTATTCTTTTGCAAGATTCTTAGAGAGTGATGCGCAGGTGAATAGTAATCCTTTACAGGGTTTGACGCTAATCCGTTTGCCAGAGATGTATTATATCTTAAGTGAATGTACATACGATAGTAATAAGACAGAGGCTGTTAGATTACTCAATGAAGTAAGAAAAAGTCGTGGATTAGAGGATGTTGATAGCGCAAAGGTAGCAACACGAGAGGCTTTCAATAAGGAGATGTTGCGTGAGCGCATGCGTGAGATGCCTGGAGAAGGACAAACGTTCTATGCGTTGAAGCACTATAACAAAGCATTTACTGACTTTAGAGGTATTACCACACGTCAGCCATCTAATTCTATCTTCGTCTTGCCTTGGCCAGATACGGAGAAAGAGTTCGGAGGACAGTAAGTTATTAAACACTTTATGAAAATGAAAAAACAATAGAAATATACTACTTGTTTGCGCTGGTGTAACCATGTTTACAGCATGCAGCAACGTCGACTTTGATGGTGAACACAGTTCTGACGGCATGTTTGAACCAACAAATCAAGTTAGCTTCTATTATGCACAACCAGGTGATACCGTTGTGAATTACTCATTCGGAGTGAAGCCTGTTGATACACTCACACTGTGGTTTATCTCCCGTGCAGCCTCGTAGGTAATCTTTCTGCCGAGGCGCAGCCCTTCAGTGTAGAAGTTGGTAGGGGCTACAACAGCTGTTGCAGGAAGCATTACACACTTAATGCTGACACCTTGCGTTTCGCTCTAATGCTTATCGTACCTATGTTCCAGTAACATTGATACGTGCTAACTTGTCAGAAGATAAGGACGATTCAATACGATTGGTATTGAATTTAGTAGGGAAGGATAAGTTGGGAACAAGACTTACCAAGAGCAATACGGTAAAAATAACCTTTAACAACGTACTCTCTAAGCCTGATTTCTGGGAAGTGATGAGAGTTACTGTTTAGGAGCTTTTACCAAAAAACAAGTATCGTGTTACTTGCTTATTATGACAGTAATGAGGCTACTATCAGAGATATCATAGAAGGCTCTGATGTAACGGCACAAGGCTATCTTTATCAGCATGTGCAAGAGGTAATTGCTTACTTTGCAGCGCATCCAGATGAGTTGTAAAAAGTAGGATAAGTATTGTTACTTGTCTTAAGGTATAATCGAGTGTACACGGAGTATCGTCTCAATAAGGGACTTTAGCTTACGAAAAACTATGATTATACCTTATGATAGAATGAACATTGGTAAACAGATAAATAAGAAATAAGATGATAAAGAAATATTTATATCTTCTCTGGCACTCCCATTAGTGGCATTGTCATTTCAATCATGTATAAAAAGGATGGGTCTTATGGTCCTTCTGGCAATTCGTCTAAGTTATCATTGGCACAGAACTTACAGGAGAAATACACCCTTAATAGATGGGATACATTGAAGATTTCGCCTAATGTCGTACAGACAAATGAGCAAAAGAAGGTTGACTATGAGTGGGAAGTAAATGGTAAGGTGGTATCGACCGATGCCTCTCTTAAATATGTTTGTAAGGACTTTCGGCTCTTCCATGTCGATTAAAGGTAAGCAATGGAGATAATATTCAATATTATGAGTTTGGACTAAATGTACAATACTCTTATGTTGATGGTCTTTATATATTAGTAAGTAATGGCGGAAAGACAATCGTTTCTTATCTGCCTGAGGAAGGAAGTACAAAGACTTTTGACTTAGATGTTCTGCAAAAGAATAATCCAAGCATTGATTTCACTGGAGAACCTAAGGGAATTGATTATGCGTTAGCACGTGATAACAAGACTCCACTCTTGTTTGTTGCGGTGGGAAGTCCAAGTACTATTTATGAGTTCGACGGCAATCTGATGAATATGCGCTTCACTACTAATAGTACAGGTGATGTTACATATCTTAGAAAGAGTGCCTTGACATATCCTAAGTCAATGCTGACAATGGTAAATCATGTGCCAAACCGATTGACACTCTCAGAGACAACACCCTTCAACTTAGGTAATTCTATCAAGGATGCTTTAGGTTCTGACATATCTTTAGCTGATGCTGCTACAGCTTGGAAGCAACAAGATTTACGTTATGTACAAGGCTACGTAATGTTTGATAATGCTGAAGGACGATTGGTAGCATAAAAAGGTACAGGCTACAGGTAAGGTGCCTGTTGAGTTATTGAAAAGGTAAGTTTACGGGTGAAACACTTGTTGGTATGGGGACCTATTGACAATGAGCGTAACATCGTTTTACTCACATGGAATGCTACTTCATCAAAGTTTAAGTGTTATTATATCTTCCCCGGGCTTCTATCCTTCTACAGCTACTAAGGTTGAGGCGGCTGTTGTAAAAGATGAGGCTGTTGTACCAGCTACTGCGGTTTGACCACACAATCAGTTGCTACGCGTATCTGCAGAGAAGAACTAGTTTACTATTCTGCTGGTAATAAGCTGTATGCTTACAATGTGTTGTCCGGTGGTAATTTCCACAAGCGCATTAACAAGCTTTGGAGATACTGGTGAGACTATCGCTGATATGCTCATCTTAGAAGGGAAGCAATAAGCTTTTATGTAGCTACAAATGCAGCTTCCAGGTCAGCTTGTAGGGAAGCATTTACTGTTTTGATATGAACGAAAACAAATTGCTTTGGGCGAAAAAGAATATTACTGGACGTATCAAGAGCATTACATACAGACAATAATGAACGGGCGTGTGTCAAAATAGACATATCCTCTTTGTTGACAAGAAGGTTAACCCTTTTTGACGGAAAGGTCAACTCTTTTTGACGGAAAGGTCAACCCTTTTTGACGAAAAGGTCAACCTTTTTTGACGGAAGGGTCAACCCTTTGATGAAAGGGTCAACCTTTTTGAAAAACAGTCGACTATTTTGATAAAAACTGTTGACCCTTTTGTAGACAGATTAAGTTTTAGGAATTTAAAAGAGAGGATGTGTCTATTTTGATACACTCTCATTCAAACCATAATTTCGACATGAAAACAAACAATATAATGGCAACACTGCGCACAATAGGAATAGGCTATTACTATTGTGCGTTAATGTTAGGACTTTTGCCGATGATAAAAAAGGCGACGAAGACAAAAAGCTAAGAAGGAAACAAAATACGATAAACTATTTAAGGATAAGAAGAAGGAAACTGCAAGTAGTAAGTTTATCACTGTACATAAGAGTGATGGGAAACTTTACTTGGAAGTTCCTGTCAAATACTTGCATAAAAGAGATGTTGTTGGGTGGTAGTATCTCCTCAACAACAGACCCAACTCTATCTGACCATTGGTACAAAGAGCTTTCACTCCTTTGCATTTCTTCTTTGAAGTTCAAGACAGTAGCTTGGTTATGAAGACACCTAACAGTGTGGTTTATTCAGACGGTAGTGCAAGCGCTGAGATGCAAGAAGCCTTGAAGATTAGTTATCGTGACCCTGTCTTGATGGGTTTTAAGATTGCTGCTTACAACAATGATAGTTCGGCTATTGTGATAGATGCAACAGATCTCTTGGCACGTCCTAACACTATGTTACCTATTATTCCAAAAGAAGTCGGGTGATTTAGCATTGTCAGCTTCGCCTAAGAGCGAAATGTCCTATGTTAGAACGATTAAGAGTTTCGATCGTAATATAACGATAAACGTTGATTTCAACTATCTACTCACTGCCTCACTCATGTCTTTACCAGTTGCCAGTGAGATTCCAACAACCGTAGGTGTCACCTATAGTTTAGCGTTATTACCAGATAGTAAGATGCGCCAACGCGTAACAGATTCGCGTGTTGGTATAGCATTTGCATCTAAACTCACTTTCGATAATAACATAGCAAAAAGCAAGCAAACATTCATAGCACAACGTTGGAACCTTGTTCCACAGAATCTAAAGGCTTACGAACAAGGTGAGTTGTCAGCTCGTTAAGCCTATATGCTTTTATATTGATGATGCCTTCCTGTTGAATGGAAGAATGCGATAAAGCAAGGGTAGAACTTTGGAATAAGGCCTTCGAACAAGCGGGTTATCAAAAGGCTATTGAAGCCTTAGACTTCCCAAAGAATGACCATAACTTCGATGCAGACGATATTGCCTATTCTTGTATTCGATACGTACCAAGTACAGCTGAAAAGGTTACATCTTCTTTCTTGGCGAACCCACAAACAGGAGAAATCATCAATGCCTCTGTGTTTGTTCCTGCCAATGTCGGTGATCAGATTTACCGTTGGTTATTCTTAGGTTCAGCAGCATCAGATGCTACAATGCGTACTTCTCATCTTCCACAAGACAAGTTCAATCAGGGTCTGAAGTATATGGTAGCATGCGAAGTAGGGCGAAGCCTTGGTTTGCTTGATAATATAGGAGCTTCGTATTCCTATCCTGTTGACTCTCTTCGTAATAGCACATTCACACATGCCAACAATCTTGCTGCATCAATAATGGCTAATACACCTTTTAATTATGTTGCTCAGCCAAGTGATAAGGGTGTTGTTTATATGCCAGAGAATGTTGGACAGTATGATAAGCATGCTATCGAATGGACTTATCGTTATTTCGACCCATCAAAGACAAGTTTAAGTGCAGAAACCGATGCACTTGAGAAGATGGTTGATAAGCGTGTACAGAATCCTCGCTATCGTTTCTTCCGAACCTCTTCATTGATTTGGGGACCCATGTGTACAAGAAGGTGCATTGGTAGTGATGCGATTAAGGCAAGCGAATATGGATTGCGTAATATGCAAATCGTTGAGAACAACCTTTATAATTGGGTGAAGGACGATGATGACAGTCGCATCAAAGAGAAGTTATATCTGGCAATATCTCAGCAGAGATATGCTTTCTTCAAGCGTGTGTTGAGCAATGTTGGTGGTATCTTCTTAAACGATATGAAAGTAACATCGGGTGTTCCTCGTTATGAGGTAGTACCTAAAGCGCGTCAGCGACAGGCGATGTTATGGTGCTTAAATCAGGCAAAGCACTTCAAGCAATATGCTAACCCAACCTTTGAGCGTAAGGGATTCATGGCTATAAGCTATTACGATCAGCTCTTAGAGTTTATTGGATATGACCTCTTTGGTGTTCGTACACGCTTGGCAGTAGCGTCACATCTGTCATCACAGAGTTATAGTCAGAAAGAATATTTTGACGACCTTTTCTCTTCACTCTTCCAAAGTGCACAATTGTGTAAGGCTCCATCTCAGGAGGAGCGAGTGTTACAGCGTGCTTATCTAACGTATTCACGTGCGGTTATCGACAAGGCTAACAAGCAGGGTGGTAATGGTCCAGCAGCACTTCAGTCTACATCGGTTAACGGCAGTCAGACGAGTAGCACTGCCCTATGGTAACCCCTACAGCCTCCCTCGCACCAACAGTTGATGCTGCTTTTGTTAGATGGCTCGGCTATTTACTTCACACTTCACTGTTGAAGCTTAAGCCAATGTTGGAGAAGTGTGTCAGCAAACCTCTCACCTGATGCGCACTCACATTATTCTATGTTGCTCTTTAAGGTGAACAAAGCTTTGGAGGATGGACAATGAAATATTCATTAATAGCTAATCAGTTAATGCGTCGCATACTATTACTTCTGCTTCTTCTCTCTGGTCGCAACATCGGGAGCGGCTTTTCCCTGTTTCAAAAACGTAAGAAGAAGACGCAGAGCACACAAACAGAAAAGAAATCGGCTTACGAGCGTGCCCTCACCGAGCAATTAACGGAGTCGGTGCGTGGTAGCTTTGTCTCGTTTCATAAGACTGACGGACGTATATTGATGGAGCTTCCGAAAGCAGTCTTTGGGTCGCGACATGATTATTGGCGTAACCATTTCGTCAGTGTCAAATCCTAAGATGGGCGACTTAGGGCTTTTAAGAATTCCAACTTAGTGCATGTACGCTTCATTGAGAAAGATAGTTCTGTGGTGATGCAGGTGGTAAATACCGACTTGTTTGTACCAAAGAATCAGCCCTCAGCTACGCTTGCTGCAAGGCTGAATTATGATAATCTTGATTTCTTTTTCATTTCCCTATCATAGCACATAACGACTCCACTGGAGCCATGCTGTTCGATGCTTCGTCCTTTATTCTAAAGGAGAATCGCTTCTTCCCAGTGATTGCAAAGAATGTAGGATCGTACACAGTAAACTCATCTTTTGAAAGATAATCTTGCAAGGGTGACGAAACTAAAAAGTCTTCGATGAGAATGCCTGTGTCGGTATGGATAGGCATTACATTATTAGTCTCTCTGTAAGAAGGGTTCGCCTATCACCAACTATCCCGTAACGATTGGCGTAAACTTTACGTTAGCTTTGTTGCCAAACGACTTGATGACACCTCGTTTGAGTGATACACGTGTGGGAATGTTTCTTATGAACAAGGATGTTCTTAAGAAGGATGGGTCAATTGATAGAGCAATATTCGTTAAGCGTTGGCGACTTGTACCGAAGGATACGGCTGCCTACTTTGCTGGCGAACTCTATGAACCAACAAAGCCTATCGTCTATTATGTAGAGAATACATTCCCTCCACTTTGGAAACGAGCTATCAAAGCTGGTGTTCTATGGTGGAATAAGGCTTTCGAACGTATTGGGTTTAAGAACGTCACTGGTGGCAGACTTCCTGCGAATGACCCTAATTTCGACCCTGATAACTTCAAGTATTCTTGTATCAGATACTTACCTACTGACGTCGAGAATGCTATGGGACCATCGTGGACCGACCCTCGCACAGGAGAAGTAATCAATGCTACCGTTCTTGTTTATAATGATGTTGTAAATACGATTAACAACTGGCGATTTGTTCAGACGGCACAGATTGACCCTCGTGCACGTGGAGCGCAGATGCCTGACAGTATTATAGAGGAGACACTCGAGTATATTATTGCGCACGAGATTGGTCATACGCTTGGATTTATGCACAACATGGCAGCATCTGCAGCACTTCCAACCGACTCGCTGCGTTCACCAGCCTTCACGCAAAAGTATGGTACGACGGCTTCCATCATGGATTATGCACGTTTTAATTATGTTGCACAACCTACTGACTACGGCGTTAAACTTACTCCACCGCGTCTTGGTGTCTATGACTACTATGCTATTGAGTGGGCTTACAAACTTTTCCCTGGTTCGAAAGGGTTTGAGGATGATGCTAAACAGCTGCGTTTGTTGGCTGATAAGCATGAGGGCGACCCTTTCTATCGTTATGGCTTACAGCAAACGGGAACGAAGTATGACCCTTCTGCTATTGAGGAAGACCTCGGTGACGACCCTGTAAAGTCGTCTACCTATGGTATGGACAATCTTCGAATGATTCTCAAGAACCTTGATCATTGGATTGGTGATGAGGATGGTGATAATCGTAAGGCTGAGTTATATAATGAGGTGCTGTCTCAGGCTATGCATTATGTACGTAATGTTAGTATTAATGTCCCTGGCATCTACCTTTATCAAACAAGCGAGAAGTCGGGCTTTACCACGCTATGGTTGTGCCTAAGGCTAAGCAAAAAGAGTCTGTGCAATGGCTTTTGAAGCAAGCACGCACGTTTGCGACATTAGGTAACGATACGATTGAGAAGAAACTACCATTCGAGCAAACAAGCCTTTTTAAGATTTTAGCTCGTGATGCAGTCGCTTGCTATGATGGCAACGTCAAAACTTGCTATTTCTTATTATCTTGACTCTACCTCTACTCACCAATTGAGTATATGGAGGATGTTTATCAAGATGTCTTTGGCAAGACGATTGCTGGTAAAGAGAATCTTTCAGTGGCTGACCTCTCTATGCAACGCCTCTATGTCGACTTATTGCAAGAGGGTGTTTCTGATATGAAGCAAGCACCTAATGTTCATAATCTTCAGATGCCTTTGACTTCTGTAAATAGTGTTATTACCAATATGTTACGAAAGAACGAGGCTGGAAATGAGCATGCGGAATGTTGTTATTTGGCAGACAGACAACGAAGTTTAGATGATGATACTCATTTTCTTAACTTCGGTAATGGTTATGGTGAACCAGAACCTTTGTGGGGAACAACTGTCAATCGCACTTCTGAATTCCAATTAGAGTATGCGCAGAAGTTGCTTTCTTTGTTAGAAACAACTATTCCACGTGTTTCCTCTCCTGATTTGAAAGCACATATATGCTTCTTGAAAAAGCGTTTGAAGAAGTATTTGAAATAATAGAATTCTTCAATTCGATAAACTTAAAGCTCTCTATAATTCTCATAATTATAGGGAGTTTTTGTTCTTTCGGAATATGAAGTGCTCAACTAAAAGTCTTATATAATAGGCACACGGAGTCACGGAGGACGGAGGTAACGCACAAATGTTGGAGGTGCCGACGGCACAAAGAGCAACAGGGGGTGTATCGTACAGATATACAGAACAAAAATTAATAGTAGACCAAGAGAAAATTAAATTTTAAATCACCAATATTTGTTTTTAACAAAAAGATTGAGTAAATTCGCACTTGGTACTTGAATCTACCAATTAATAACTATTTTTGTAAATATATAACTATACTCATTGCTAACACAGACAGATTTGAGCATACTATCAATAACTATGTTATCGCCTCTGCTCTATCGCTCTATATTAGTAATGCATCGCTAAATGAAAATACTATATGAACATAAAAAATATGCAAAGTTGCTGTCATGAAAATATTACACAGTTTCATTGGTGTGTTGTCACTTGGGGTAAACGTGCCGTTCTTTTGCTCGTTTGGGGATAATGGTACAGTTTCTTGTTAAACCAACAAGAAACTTGCTGTATACTTTTTGTGAGCTTCAGGATGTTTCCGTGTTTCTATAAAAATCGTAGGAATAAAACACATATATTCAATTGTTTTTATCTTTCTTTCCATCGGTAGCATTTGCATTACCCTCAACCAATTGGTCTTTCAAATATATATATGTCTCTTCCGGATACACCAAAAGCCGATTCACTTGAATATTACAAGATGTGGAACCTACAAGATGTCGTGGTTGTAGGATCTAAAGTCGTGATTACCCATAAGCCAGGTAGCATCACCTATATTATTAAAAACGATCCATACGCCAAAGGGTTGAATGGTTTGGAAGCCATACAGCGTGTGCCACGAGTTTCTCAGATTGGTGATGCCATTAATGTGGCTGGAAAAAGCAGTGTGCGTTATATCATAGATGGAAAATTGTTGGAAGCCTCCGATGCCGAGTCGCTGGTCAATCTAACAAACCTACGGGCAGAAGATATTGATAGAATAGAATTGCTTACAGTTCCGCCGTCTCAAATATCCTGCTGATGCAAATGTAGCCTACATCAGCATAAAGATGAAGAATGATAAGACGTTGGGAATTGGGGCAATTTAGATGCCAATCTAATCTTGAAAGAACACGTCAATAGTTCTTTGGGAGTAGGGTTAAGACAAGCCGCAAAGAAGGTGGACTATAGCGTCAATCTGAATTATTACAGTACCAAAGGCATCAACGACCTATATCGCGAATATACCTTTTCTGACCATACAAAGTCTTCGAAACGTCATAATACATTCAATAATGATGTATATGTAAACACTCTGCTTAAATACAGACCATTATCAACGGTTGAACTTGGTACAATTGTCAACTACTATTCCGAACATCTGCGCTCCTATATCACAGATGAAACCATCGATAGAAATACCAAATATCAGTCATTCTCAATATCGCCGACAAAGCCCAACCATGCTACAGGTGCAACTGCATCTCTGCGATTGGACCTCTTGCCCAATGGAAAGATGCTGAGTTTGACGTATAACTATTTTTAACAAACATACGATCACTTCATCTTTAATAAGCACGATTACAAATGTTTCCGATGATAATTTGAAAAAGCGATGGTAACAACGACTATAAGATTCATCCTTGAAGTTGGATGCGACATTGCCTTTTTCTTGGATGGACATCGAGGCTGGTGCCGCTTATACATCCATAAGGAACACTACAGCTATGGATATATTCAACCAGACCAATGATGATTGGCTGGTGGATGACAGGCTGAGTAATCATTTCAACTACTCAGAAAAAACCTCCGCACTATATATATCCCTTTCAAGGCACTTGCTTCCCCAGCTGTTTGCAAAGGTAGGGGTGCGTTATGAACATACTGCAATCAAAGGACTTCAAATTAACACAGATGAGCGTATGCGACAATCATACGGCAAGCTATTTCCAACTTTCAATCTTGACTACAACAATAACAATGGTCTGGGTATCTCCGCATCCTACTCTATCGGAATTGACCGACCGAGTTTTTTAGACCTTAATCCTTTTAGATACTATACGACAACCACTGATTACAATTCTGGCAATGCGTACCTCAGTGCAAGCACAACGCACAATGCCGAACTTAACGTCAGCTACAAGGGGCTGTATGCCGTTCTATATGACAACCAGATAAGAAATGGCATTGGCTATGTAACATTTTTCAACGACGACAACTCACAATACTCCATTCCCCAGAACCATATCGAATATAGTAAATACGGACTGTACGTTTCCTATCAGAAAAATCTTACGTCTTGGTTGAATATAAAAGCAGGCTCGGAACTTTTTTATGCACGGTCTAAGTCAAACTTAGAGAGTGTGCCCTTGCCTCGTGTAGAGGGATGGAGCGGTAAACTGGAGGGTAGTGCTGATATCGCATTTAACAAGCCTCGAACCATTCTTTTCAACATGAGCTACATACATGTTTTCCTCATAACGAGGAATTAGCCAAATACAAATCTATTATATTGCTGAATGCCAATATAAGATATGTACCGGCAAATGGCAAATTTCAGCTTATGTTGTCTGTTAACGATCCATTCATGCAGAATATTACAACTATGACAAAAGTCTATTCTACATACTCCGAGTATAGCAGGAATAATGTTCACGCACGTAATGTGTCCTTAAAGTTCAGTTATCGTTTTGGAGGAAATAAACTGAAGGATGTGTATCGTGACAACAAAGAAAGTGAATCAAATAGAAGCTTCTAATATTGGAATAAGCAGATGCCTAAAAGAATGTGAGTATTAGCGAATGTACATGACCCTGCACGTCACGATATGACTCCTTGATGCGATAATAAGGAGCCATGTCGCCTGTTGCTGGGGTGAATCGTGTCTGTATATTTGCGTGCATGAGTGCGAAGTAAAATAATTTTGATATGACTGTGTCCTACAAATCGGATTTTATCCCTCATTACAATACCCTATACTTGATTATCAATCATTAATCAAATTGATACTACACAAAATATCCCTAAAATTATGAAAAATAATTTTGCCTGTTAAACTTGGGGTAGAGTTTGAGGTTAAATCTTACGTAGGGAATAAGAATGTTTGTACTCTGAAAAAGTTTACATAGGGATATTCAGAATTTTTTTCTAACTAATTGTTTGTCAGCATAATATATTATTTGTACCTTTACATAAAATCCCCCGAACGACCCATCACGGGCAGAATCGGGGGAAAACTTAAAATAAATCGTCGTGAAGATACAAAAATTTCTGATATAACACCAACTTTGCCCTTTACAGAGTTCGATTTTTTACAGAGCTATCGTGAAAGCTTTGCACAAAGCGAACTTGGACGCATTCATTCCCAGCTCCCACTAAAGGAGTTGGCAGCAGAGTATACGAACCTTAGCCATAAGAGCAAGCGAGGCAAAAAGCCTCTTTTCTCGGGTGAAGGAGAAATAGCCCTAATGTTCCTTAAGTCATACACAGGTCTGTCTGACGATGGTCTGATAGAAATGCTTAACGGAAGCATCCACATGCAGATGTTCTGTGGTGTTCTGATAGACCCCTCCTGTCCCATCAAGGATGGAAAGATTGTAAGTGCCATACGCAATCGTCTTGGTCAGTTTCTTAACATAGACAGCTTTCAGGGCATATTGTATGCCAAATGGAAAGACAACCTTAAAGACAAAGACCTGTGCTTGACGGATGCAACCTGTTACGAGAGCTACCTGCGTTTTCCTACGGATATCAAGCTGCTCTGGGAGTGTTGTTATTGGCTTCACACTCTGCTGGTCTCCGAGTGTAAACACCTCTCAGAGCGTATTCCGAGAAGCAAGTATAATAATATTGACAAGGCCAGGCTTGCATACGCTAAGCAGCGCAAGCACACAGCCTCGTCCACGCGCAAGCTCAGGAGAAGACTCCTGAGGCTCCTGTCCAAACTCCTGTCCCAATGGAATCGTCTGCGTAAACAGTACAGTCCTTGCATCTGTCTGTCGGCAGAACAAGAAAAGCGGCTGTCCGCTGTGCGTGAGGTATGCCTCCAACAGTCAGAACTATTCTCCGGCAAGGAAGTCAAGCACCGTATCGTCAGCATCGACCGCCCCTACCTCCGTCCTATTGTCAGAGGCAAGGAAAACAAGCGTGTAGAGTTTGGGGCAAAGGTCAACAACATACAGATAGACGGCATATCATTCATAGAGCACCACAGCTTTGAGGCATTCAACGAGGGTGTCCGTCTTAAGCTATGTATAGAATATCAAGAATCTTTGACGGGAATCAAAGTCAAGCATGTAGGTGCCGATTCCATATACGCCAACAATGCCAACCGCACTATGTGTACAGAAAAAGGCATAACGACCTGTTTCACTAGAAAAGGTCCAAGACCCAAAGAAGAAGCTGAATGTCTCAAGACAGCGAGAAAGATTATTGGAAACCTCAGAGCTACGGTAATGGAGGGTAGCTTTGGAAATCAAAAGCAACACTATAGCCTTGGACGCATCAAGGCACGCAATATGTTTAGCGAGAGGCTACTACTCTTCTTCGGAATCCATACAGCAAATGCTGCCATTCTTGCCGCAAGGGAGATGGCTCGGAGGGTGAAGAAGGCTGCCTAATAAAACTTAAGGATAATTTTACAAGTCCATAGATAGTATGGAAAGGGCAGGTGTGCTCATATGACTCATTATTTGAGATTTTTGAACAAATAACACAGCATTTTCTTTTTCTGGGACCTTCTCCAAGGAAAAGAATGCAGTTTTTGGCTGCCTTGGAGAGCTCTAAGAGGGAATTAACTGAAATTTCCCTACATAAATTCAAGGTCTGCGTAAGTAAAAACCAAAAAGGGACTTTTCTTCCGCCTTTGTAACTAAAAAGATAATCAGACAGTTGTAAAATGGCGTGCGTAAAGGTGCTTTCTAAGGCTCTAAAAAGGGACGTTAGTAAGACTTCAATTAACGCCCTTTTGAAGTGGTATAAAGCATCTTTTCATGCAAAAGAGCGTAGATTGAAAGCGAAGATACGAAAAACAAGACAAAAAGGTGTTTTCATTGTCTCTGTTTTGGTATGGACGATACTTTAATTATCGCTCGTAAAAGTCGTAGAATGCAAGTAATCTTAGAGGATGAAAAGCGTGCTTCCTCTCCTTTCAATGATTGTGATAATGCTTATTAGTGATAGAAATAATGCTTATCAGTAGGAAGTTTCACAGCTTATTTAGCTGCCGCATAGCTTATTTCTTTTTCTTTTGAATAAGCTGAATTTATTAAAGGGACCTGATGATTGCTTACCCCCAAACATACGATAGAGCTTCCACGTAAGGATAAGTCCATCCAATACGCCCGCACCAACATTGAATGCACCAGAGAAGCGCTTAGTAGGCGTGTTCTTGTCTTTCGGCTTATGCATAAGCTCATTCCACAACCCCGCAATCTTGTTGCTATCCTTGGTCAAGTCTGTACGCAGCTGCGCTTTTGCGCAAGCGAATGTCGTTCAGCGACCCTATAATTGGTTCCAAAGTGAGTGGTCTGTTCAGTCATAAAGTTTATTTTTGACATTAAAAGACTTCCCAAGAATCTTACCAATGGGCGTTCAATAAGACTGCGACGTAGTAAGATGAAGAAGAAAAGCAGTAGCAAACTAGCCACCACCAACAATGAGGAAAGCCCAAATAAGTGATCCCACCAATGTCTGCAATGCAAAGGCTGCAGCAAAGGAGAGATAAATTAGGGAAATTAATAAGATAGTGCAGAAGACAACCATAATCGTAATCACGGTCAGTAATCGCACGACCTTTTCAAATTACATCGAGCTCATGTACCTGACTGAAGCCCGATATAATGCTTTTAGCACCTCTACGAGTTGTGCTATTGTTTCTACGTTCTTATCGTTTGAGAACATCCTTTATAATTTAGAGAGCGTCTGAGCTGCATCCTTGATATCCTCAACGAAGTCCCTCAGCTTCCCTTGCGGCTGAGCTTGATATCATGCTTCTTGCAGAAATCGTCAACAGCATCAGAAATCTTTGAACGTGTGTCTGTACCCTTCTCTGGAGCCAAAAAGAAGTCCGAGAGCTGCGCCTGTGATGCTACCACAGAGGAATCGCAAACATAACCCTAATGTCTTCATAATCTCTTATTTTTATTGTTAATGAATAGTTCTTTCTTTATCAATGGCAAATATAGTCAAAGTTTCGCATATTAGCAATAGATAGCAAGTATTTTTGTGTTAAAAATCTACAAATAGTTTATTTAACAAACTTTATTGACGCTGCTTTCTTACTTCTCCTTCTTATTTTGTAACTTCGCACGATAATTACATAGTAAATTAATAGTATAATCAATAAAAACTAGGGATTATGAAGAAATTTATGGTTTTAGGGCGCAGCTATGTGTGTGGCAATGGCTTTCACTGGCTGTAAGTCAAGCGAGATGCATACAAGAAGGCTTACGAGAAGGCTAAGTCTCAGGAGCAGAATACTACTACGAATACTGATGACAACGCAACTCAGCGGGACGCTGTTGTAGCTCAGTAGAGACTCAGCCAGTTACTCAGGCTCCTGTTGTTGATAATTACGACAATGAGCCAGTACGCCGCGAGACTGTTTCTGTTGTAAAATGGTTCTGGTTTGAAGCTTACAGCGTAGTTGTTGGTTCATTCGGCGTTAAGTCTAATGCTGAGGGCTTTGCAGCAGCGTTTGAAGAATGCTGGCTACGATGCTCAGGTGGCTTACAACGCTGGTAACAACATGTATCGCGTTGTTGCTTCTACTTCACGACAGCAAGGCTTTCAGTTGTTCAGAGCCGCAATCAGCTCCGTGCTACTTACGCTGATGCTTGGTTGCTCTCTCGATAAATGAGTAGAATTTTAGCGATAGATTACGGTAAAAACGTACAGGATTAGCAGTCACCGACCCATTGTGCATCATCGCCAATGGGTTGGCGACTGTTCCTACGTCTGAACTTTCTTTGAGTTTTTGAACCAGTATATCGCAGGAAGCGGTCAGCCAGCTCGTCATTGGCAAACCTATACAGCCCAATGGTCAACCGAGTGAGAACTCGCTCGTGGAGCAATTTGTCAATCGTTGGCGCAAAGGCACACCCAGAGCGTTTCTATTGATTATTACTGACGAGCGCTTTACATCGGTTGTCGCTCATCAAGCAATGATTGCGGGTGGGGTTAAGAAGAAGACCCGCCGTGAAGATAAGGGCTTGCTGACGAAATTTCGGCAACAATTATCCTACAAGATTATATGAGGTCCAAGGGGCTTTTAATCTGTTTGAAACTTATGTTTATTAAGCTTCGAAACGTTGGAAATCAGACTTGAAAGCCTTGAGTCGTTTGATTCTTAAGCTGATAGCGCTTTACACTATTTGATGATTAAACTTGTTGGACACCCTATAAAAGTTTAAAAAGAAAGATAAGAATATGGTATTACCCATTTACACATATGGTCAGCCAGTGTTGCGAAAGGTAGCTGAGGATATCCCTCGATTATCCCGACCTCCAAGAGCTGATACAAAATATGTTTGAGACAAACACCGCCAGCGATGGTGTAGGTTTGGCAGCACCACAGATTGGTAAGTCTATCCGTGTCGTTGTTGTCGACTTGGATGTGCTCTCAGACACCTTCCCTGAGTATAAAGACTATCGTCATGCATTCATCAATGGTCACATCCTTGAGTATGATGATTCTGAGATGGAGACCTTAGAAGAGGGATGCTCTCTCTGCCAGGTGTTCACGAGTGTGACACGTGCAAAGCGCATCTACGTAAAGTGGTATGACGAGAACCTCGTTGAGCATGAGGAGGGATTGATGGTTATCTTGCTCGAGTTATCCAGCATGAGTTCGATCACCCTCGAAGGCCGTGTCTTCACTGATCGTCTCTCGCCATTCCGCAAGCAGATGATTACCAGCAAGCTCAAAAGCCCTTCTGCAGGGAAAGGTTCGCTGTCACTATCGTGTGAAGGCTCCACGTAAGTAAGCCTATGTTGCGTGGTATCGTAGTATCCTTGCTTTGCCTATTGGCATTACCGTCAGCAGCCCAATACAACGTCAAGAAGATGATGGAGGAGGGAGGCACGCTGATCAGGATACTACGTTACTTCCATGCAGATTTTCACCCTGTATCGTTGCCCCTCAAACCAAACCTATACGAGGTCTTGGTATTTGATGGCTTTGTCAAAGTATCACCCTTGAAGACTATAAGGTGCTGGTGATGATTGTCGCCGTGCTTTTGACTTTACAGCCCCTATATTGCTGATATCTACGAACTTTATGGTATGTCTAATATTCGTGTGGAGCGTTACGACAGTGCTATCGTAGCCTTTACGCATGCCCTTGACATAAGTCCCGACAATCGCGACTATTGGTTTAACCGTGCTTATTGTCTCTATCAAGTGGGCGACAGCAAGACAGCCCTTCAGCAACTTTGATTATATCCTCAAGCGATGGAAGACCTGATGCTGCCACTCAACTGCGTGCCGACATCGTAGCTGGTAGGAAGCCAAAGCAGCAGCCCATGAAACCTAATGCTTCGCAATTTACAAGCTACCGAGTCTTCGCATTGAAAGTGAAGGCAAGTCAAACCCAATGAAGAATAAGCCCCTTTCTTTGAACTTTGAACTTTGACCTTTGAACTTTATGATTAGCATTTACGAATGAGACCACTGACACGAATCATTATTACATTAATTTGTGCATCTCGCGCATTCGTAGTTAACTTTTGATTAGCACTACGAATTTCTCTAATTACGCTAAAAATTATTGCTAAATAATTCGTGTCATTCGCATAATTCGTAGTTAACTTTTTGATTTGCGTTTAACCCTTAAAAGCCACATCGGTAATCACAATTCTAAATTATGAATTCTGAATTATAAATTAAAAGAAGTAATCATAATTATGAATTCTGAATTGTGAATTCTGAATTTTATATTTGGATTATGAATTATGAATTCTGAATTAAAAGTATTACCTTTTGCCACATATTTGATTTATAAAACTAATTTGTAGTATGGTTAAAATCACTTTTCCCAGACGGTTCCGTTCGTGAATACGAGCAGGGCGTAACTGGTTATCAAATCGCCGAGAGCATTTCGCCGGCTCTCGCCCGTGACGTTGTATCTTGCGGTGTAAATGGCGTAACAACAGAACTCAACCGTCCTATCAATGAGGACGCAAGCATCGCACTGTACAAGTTCGATGACGAAGAAGGTAAGCACACCTTCTGGCACACTTCTGCCCACCTTCTCGCTGAGGCGCTGCAGGAGCTTTATCCAGGCATTCAGTTCGGCTTTGGACCAGCTGTTGAGAACGGCTTCTTCTACGACGTGATGCCTGCAAATGGTCAGACAATCTCTGAGAACGACTTCCCAAAGATTGAAGAGAAGATGCGCGAACTTGCTAAGAAGAACGAGTCAGTCGTTCGTCGTGACGTCTCTAAGGCGGATGCTGTTAAGGAGTTTACTGCCGATGGACAGGAATACAAGGTGGAGCACATCGTAGAGGACCTCGAGGATGGCACTATCTCAACATATTCGCAGGGTAACTTCACCGACCTTTGCCGTGGTCCTCACCTCGTTTCAACAGGTGCTATCAAAGCTATCAAGATAACCAGCGTTGCTGGAGCTTTCTGGCGTGGCGATGCTAAACGCGAGCAGATGACACGTATCTACGGTATCACCTTCCCTAAGAAGAAGATGCTCGATGAATACCTCGAAATGCTTGAAGAGGCTAAGAAGCGCGACCACAGAAAGATTGGTAGGAAATGGAACTCTTTATGTTCTCTCGACCGCGTCGGAAGGGTCTTCCCTATCTGGCTTCCGAAAGGGAACACAGCTGCGCTTGCGCCTGCAAGACCTCCTGCGTCGTCTCCTCCGTCCTTACAACTATCAAGAGGTTATCACACCAGGAATCGGTGGTAAGAATCTCTACGTAACTCTGGTCACTATGCCCCACTCACGGCAAGGATGCGTTCCAGCCAATCCACACCCAGAGGAGGACGAGGAGTATATGCTCAGCCAATGAACTGTCCTCACCACTGTGAGATTTACGCTTACAAACCACGTTCTCTACAAAGATCTTCCACTGCGTATCGCAGAGTTTGGAACCGTATTCCGCTACGAGAAGAGCGGTGAGCTCACGGACTTATCGCGAGTTCGTACCCTTTCACTCAGGACGATGCACACATCTTCAGTGCGTCCTGATCAGGGTAAAGGCAGAGTTTGAGAACAATATCGATATCATCCTCAAGGTGTTCAAGACCTTCGGTTTCCGATAACTACGAGGCACAGATTTCCTTCGCGACCCAGAGGACAAGGAGAAGTATATCGGCTCTGTGACGAGGTATGGGAAGAGAGCGAAGCAGCCATTAAGGAAGCATGCGCAGAGAAGGGTCTCAACGTCGTGTAGAGCTTGGTGAGGCAGCATTCTATGGTCCTAAGCTCGACTTCATGGTGAAGGATGCTATCGGTCGTCGTTGGCAGCTCGGTACAATTCAGGTAGACTATAACCTGCCTAACCGCTTCAAACTCGAATATACAGCAGAGGACAACTCTAAGAAGACACCAGTGATGGTTCACCGTGCACCATTCGGTTCACTCGAGCGATTCACAGCCGTTCTCATCGAGCACACAGCGGGTCACTTCCCACTCTGGCTGACACCTGATCAGGTGCTATCCTCCCAATCTCTGAGAAGTATAACGACTATGCTCAGAAGGTGAAAGCTTTACTTTCGATGCGCACGACGTACGTTCAATCATGGACGACCGCAACGAGAAGATTGGTCGCAAGATTCGCGACAACGAGCTCAAGCGTGTTCCTTACATGGTTATCGTTGGCGAGAAAGAAGCAGCTGAAGGCCTCGTTTCAATGCGTCAGCAGGGCGGTGGCGAGCAGGCAACGATGACAATGGAAGCCTTCGCAGAGCGTATCAACAACGAGGTAGCTGAGCAGTTGAAGGGGTTGGATTAATAAAAATAACAACTCGCAACAACCAGCCCCTCTCTCTTGCCCCTCCCCCATAGGGAGGGAGTGAATACCGTGATATCCCCTATAATAAGTTGGGTATATAGTGGAATGATAATCACTTATTTGCAGGGGGAGAACAGAAGTTGGAAGTCCTTCGCTTTTAGAGACTAACATATTAATGACCCTCGTGGTCTCTCTTTCTCTAATCAGGGGAAGGAGAATTCCCTATGCGGTATCCATTAGTGGGTGCCGCTTTTTATTTGTGAACAATTACCTTTGAGCATTGACCTTGAACTTTATGATTAGCACTACGTATGGGACTAATGACACAAAACATTATTGTAAAGTGATTCGCAGTTAACTTTATGATTAACGTTTACCTCTTGAGTTATTTTGGTAATCATAATTATGACGTACTGATGAGAACTTCGTTCGAATAATTAGTTTATTCTTGATTATAACTCGCTATTTGCACCTCTTCTCTTCGGGAGGTTGGGTTTTTTGCTCTTTATGTGAAAAATATAACTAAAACGCTTGGATAATCGGTTGGAAAATAGTAACTTTGCACGCGTTTAGCGAATTTAGACACTTTAAAATAGTTGAATGAAGAATGACAAAATGAAAATGAAGTACCGCGTGAACGAGCAGATTCGCGTTCGGGAAGTACGTGTGGTAAGTGATGATGGAGCTGAGGTTATGCCTACGCGAAAAGCGTTGGAATTGGCTCAGAAAGAGGGAGTTGACCTTGTGGAGATTTCTCCTAATGCACAGCCACCGGTTTGTCGTATCATCGACTATTCTAAGTTCCTCTACCAGCAGAAGAAGCATCAGAAGGATGCTAAAGCAGGTTAAGCAGGAGGTGAAGGAGATTCGTTTCGGTCCTCAGACGGATGAGCACGACTATAAGTTTAAGCTCAAGCATGCGCAGGAGTTCCTCAATGCAGGTAATAAGGTACGCGCATACGTGTTCTTCCGTGGTCGTTCGATTCTGTTTAAGGAGCAGGGCGAGGTGTTGCTAGCTTCGTTTTGCCAACGATCTTGAGGAGCTTGCAAAGGTAGAGCAGCTTCCGAAGCTTGAGGGCAAGAAGATGTTCCTCTATCTTGCACCTAAGAAGGCAGGTGTTGCCGAAGAGTCAGCAGAAGCGCGACCGTGAGGAGGCAGAGGCTGGTGCGAAGGCAGGTGCTGAGGGCGTCAGCGAGGAGCCAAAGACGGACGGCGGTTTGTTTTGCCAACGCTAAGAATGGTGCTGACGCACTGAAGAAACTGAATATTGACTGACTGCCCGTTGGGTGTCTCCTCGTTATGAGGGGCGACACGGGCAACCTGTGCGTAACGTCCTCGGCATAACGTTGCCACAGATGAATATAAATAATAATTTTAAATTTTACATGCCAAAACAGAAGACGAAATTCCGGCGCAAAGAAGAGATTCACGTTCACCGGTACTGAGTAAGATCAAACGTCATCACGCTTACCACAGTCACATTCTGACTAAGAAGACAAAGAAAACAGAAGAGAAATCTCGTTCACCAGACGCTCGGGATGGTACAAACTTCGAAGCAGGTACGCGACTTGCTCAATCTCCGTTAATTCATAGTCGACAAATTAAAAGGAAAGAAAAAACTATGCCAAGATCAGTCAATCATGTTAGCTTCAAAAAGCAAAAGAGAACAAGAATTCTGAAAGCAGACTAGAGGTTACTATGGTGCCCGTACAAAAATGTTTGGACGGTACGAATACCTATGAGAAGGGTTTGACTTATGCTTATCGTGACCGCCGTAACAAGAAGCGTAACTTCCGCGCATTGTGGATTCAGCGTATCAACGCTGCTCGTCTTTATGCATATGAGCTACAGCCAGTTGATGGGTGCATTGCACAAGGCTGGTATCGAGATTAACTGTAAGGTGCTCGCTGACCCGCTCGCTAACAATCAGGAAGCTTTAAGGCTATTGTTGACAAAGGAAGTAAAATGTGCTGACGCGCTCACGAACGTGGCACTGTTATAACGGAATGGAAGCTGTCGCCTGAAAATGGCAGCTAGAAAAGCCCTCACCTCAGCCCAGCTCACTTTCAGCCCCTCTCCGAAAGGAGAGGCACAGCGTGTTATCCCTATATATTAGATGATTCTGTGGCAAAATGTAAACTCCGAGTGTGAGGGAGAGGAGACAGCGTGTTATCCTATATATTAGATGATTCTGTGCTTAAAATGAACTCCGAGTGTGAGGGGAGTGAACAGCGTGTTATCCTATATAATTAGATGATTCTGTGGTAAGAATGAAAAAAGTCAAAGAAACCTGAACATAGGGTATCTCGCGAGTTACTCCCTCTCTTTCGGAGAGGGGTTAGAGGGTGAGGCTGGGTGTCTCAGTGCTTACTCCCCCTCTGCATTACCTTTCTTCGGTCAGCGACCGTTGGTTCGGAGAAGGTGAGGCTCTTGTTCAGATACATTGTGGCGATTCTGCTGCTCGTTGTAGGAGTGGGGCAGGCATACGCGATATATGTGATAACGAAGAGACTGCAGGTGTCTGACGAAGCAGGATTCTGTTGATCCGGACAATTTTGGGCAGAAAGTTGATGGACAGCTTAGAGTTCTTATCGTGATGCTGCAAGTCTTATTGACAAATGCTTTCGCTTGGGAATGTCGAGAAAGGGCATACTGATGATTCCTGGGGTAAACGACCTGCACCCTCGAAACCTATTTGAAACGAAGATACAGCGGCGACATCTGAAGAATTTTCAAGGCAGGTGCATCTGTGTCCGTTTTCGAAAGAATTGTTAGAACGGCATCATGCGACTCTATCGGAAAGGCTGATAATAGTCAGTTTATCATGATGAAGTCGGGATGGATAGTGTATTGATGCGAAGTCATGGCGACTTGTCGCGATCGAACATGAATTGGGAATCCTGCAGGTGCATGGAAACATCGGGTATTAGTAGGAGTTGACATCCTCAAAGCCGAAACTAGGTTGAGGATGCGTCGGTCGGCAGGGAAATCGAGCGAATGTGCTAGTGGCTTTCCCAGGTGGACCTCTACCCACAGGATATAAAGAAGCGGTGATAGATAGGATTCCGAAAGGAAGATCAGCTTCGCTGATTGAGATTGTCAAATGATAATATAGAAAGAATCTAAAAATTAAAGGTCGTTGCTTATACTTTTTCTGATTTAAAGTGCAATGGTGAATACTAATACGAAATAAAAGGTTAGTAAATTGAGACCCTATTCGCCAAAGAGTTTTTATTTAAAATGGTTATAAGAAGCAAAGATGCCCGCAATTATATAGTATTTTTGCGTTGTTCCCTAAATAGTAGGTATTATTAACGAGTGTACTGGGTCTTGATTTCATTTTATTGTGAGATTTTGATATCTTAGATTGTCTTCCTGTCACCATTGTAGGTTGAAGATGATAGTTCCCATCAGCCTCTTTTTCCTATGACAGAGTCTCCAACCACTTGTATATGTGTAATCTCATCAATGAGGTTTTCTTTCAACGGATCGTTTCTACTCATTGATGTTTCAGTTCGGATGTATCAATGGAGGTGAGTTCATAACCATTCTTTGAGTGCGGATACACCAGCTATCACTCTATACCAATGTGAACCAAGAATGATAGCAATGATAGTCATATCACAAAAACTACTTACAGCGTATATCCCGATACATCCTCGGTGTGAGGAATGATGAAGCATCTTCCTCTTCTCTTTAGCCTTTTGCAAAGAAGTAAGAGAAAGGTAACGTTATCAGTCCTAATATAAGGGATAGAACTACAAAACGATTGCCCAGAAAATAAGAACAAAAAGCATTCCATGGGTTTTTATTGATTATTTTAAAGGAGAAGAGCGATCTTCCTTGATATACTTAAAAATGAAGTGTATCGTTGTTGAGAGAATGTATATGAGGTTACACAACGAAGATGACCACCATGTGAGACCTGCCCATATTCCTGCAATGAAAGAAGAAGAGGTAATAGAGTGAGAGAGTAACTCTAATACAATAGCTGATAGATACCTGCTTTTTCTAGCGATTGAATATCTGATGGAGATTGTGAGGAGTGCAGATAATGAGAGCTGATGTATGTAATATATCTTCATCCATATTATAGAGCTTATTACTAACTGTTGGAGTTGTTAATTGATATAGCTTTTTGGATGTTTTACCATGTTCAGTCTGCATAGCGTAAGTGCTTTTCTTCAGCTCGCCCATCCACCATAGTGGGCAGGGAAGGAGTGAAAGGGCGTTGATAGTCTTGAGGTTATACTCCCATAGTCTTGCGTTTTATCCATGAAAGATTCGTTTGCGATAACCTTTTTCAGGGTCTTTCATCTGAATGGTTATCAACCTGTTGCCTTTTAAAACGTCTTAGGGAGAAGTCGGCAACTCGTTCCATAATATTTCCTCGGCTCCGCAGATAGAGACACTCTATCGGAAAATTCTATTTCTTTCTTATGGTTTATGAGAAGTTTTGTCTTTTATAAGCTATAAACAAAAACCGCCGCCACATAGAAGTATTGATGGAGGATGCCAGCAACTCTTATTGTCCATAGTGGATAACTTGTGGTGGGGTCTTCTACGGTAAGGAGCATACGCCCAAGACGGTAAACGCGATAAACCCAAGTAGGTGCGACTTTTTGTCTGATCTATATTTTATTGTTTTTTATATTCTTCATGCTCAATGCGATACGTTTGATGACGCTATCGACTTCAACGACACGAACGCGGACGTGCTGATGAAGGCGGATGACTGTGTGGGGTCGGTGACGAAGCGGTCGAGAGCTGAGAGATGTGGACGAGTCCGTCTTGATGAACACCGATGTCGACGAAGGCTCGAAGTTGGTGATGTTCATCACGATACCAGGGAGTTCCATACCTACGATGAGGTCGGAGAGTATGGACATTCTTGGCGAATCGAAGACTTCAACCTCCACGTGGTCGCGCCTGGCTTTTCAAGTTCGGTGAGGATGTCGCGGAGGGTAGGGAGCCCCACCCGACCTCCCGAAGGGTGGAGAGGAGCCTTCCCCGACCCCTCCGAAGGAGGGGAGACAGCTTGCAGATACTGCCGAGGTGTTGGAAGATTAAAGCACACTCATCCTCTCGATGTGCGCATAGGCACCCTCCTTTCGGGGAGGTTGGGGTGAGCTCCCTCCTTCGAGGGGTTGGGAGGGCTTTCTCCCACTCTGAAGGAGAGGTGGCAAGTGAGGCTGATTGGGAGTGAGGCTGGTTGTTTTGGGTGAGGTACCTTTTGACATCAATTTCTGCCAAGAGTTTCTTATTGCCACATGAGATCCTTTATCGACATTTTCAAGTCCTTCGCCATCTGCTCAACGATATGATAGCTCTCGGGATGAACGGCAGAGTTGTCGAGCGGTTCTGGCATTGGAATATGGAGGAAGCCTGCACACTGCCGAAAGGCAGTATGACTCAGACGCTCACCTTCTTGAGCTGGGCACGCGAGAAGGCACCATGTCACGTCGGTATTCAATGATGTTGCGGGCGAGGCAGGACCAGTGTCCGCTGACGTAGGTGAGCAGGTGGAGGGAAGCCGTGTTGAGGTTGACTCACCTGATTGACACAACTCATCACTGTCTGGTCGAGTGAATGCTAAGTTTTGATTGGTCGACATCGTGCTGGTGATTGCACACCAATACTCTTCGGGTCAATCTTTACGAGCTCAGCGAGTGTCCATCAGTCGTCTACCTATAGATATGGCTCATGCGTGCACATCTCGTTGGGGAACTCTTCGCGACTCGAGAAGCAGAATAGATAGAGGCACCATCCTCGGAGACAAGGAAGATAAATAAGGAAGAAGCTGGATCTCAACTGGCCCCTCTCGACTCCCCGTAGGGAGGGAGTAATAGTCTTGTTGATTGTGGTTTGCTATTCGGATTATGGTAATTATCAGTCTGCTTTTTGCAAAGTTAGGAGACGCATTATCTGTAAATTGCTGTTTGCTTTTAGGCAAGTGATTTCATGAATCACTCCCTCCCTTCGGGGAGGGGGTGAGGAGGGCTACTTTGTCTTCTCCACAAACTCCTTACTTTCCTGCTTGCCGTACCATTGCCAATGGCGATTGCCTCAATCTTATATGTGCGTATCATCCTCTGAAGAGCTTCCGTGGCTTTGTCTTACCTGATTGCGTGGTGGATGCAGTAGATAACTCTCGTGATGGAGGAGGTTACCTTGTTCGTCAAGCAAGCAATCTTACATCCGTTAGCAAAACCGGGGTCGAGGGCGAGACACGCTTTCGACCGAGTGGGGGAGAGAGAGATGGAGGTTCTCGGTAGACCTTGATAGCTCTTCGTCGGCACGCTCTCTTGCTCAAGGCAGCGATTCCATTTTCAATGCTCGGATTGATAAGACGACGTTTGAAAGAGTCTTCAACGGTTTACCGGACGAGGGTCTGACAACCCGTGTCCACGTACAAATTGTCGGGTGAGGCGGCGATACATTCTTCACCGTCAATCGTATGCTTACACGCAGGATGCCTGCGCCTCGCCACGACGCACAGCGCAAAGTGTCGATGGCTATTGCACTGTCGGAGAGGCTCGGAGAAATCAAGCGCAATCAGCGAACTTGCGCCTCGTTTGCATCTCATCTTTTGATGACCTTTGAGTGATGACAGCCCCATGCTGGTAAGCCGCGGACGGTATTGTGCTTGCTGGTCTCGGAGACAATCTCGGCGATGATGCTCAAAGCTCCTCCGACTCCCCCGAAAGGGGGGAGAGGAGCTCCCCACCCAACCTCCCTGAAGGGGAGGAGTTTATGCGCACGAGAGGATAAAGATTGGCTCTTCCTGATATTTCTGCAAAATATTCTGCAAGTTTATCTCCTCCCCTTCGGGGAGGTCGGGTGGGGTTTTCCTTTCGAGGCTGGGGAGGCCTCATTATTGCCAACGCCAACGGCTCCAATCCCCGCTCACGAGCAATCTGCACAATGTGTACGGCGTTTGCTTATATGGTAGGTAGATATCTTCCAACTCGGTGGAATCCATACAAGCATGAATCTTTGCTTCTAATTCCGGTGTGAGTTTCTCTTGCTCGCGGATAGTCTTGAGTATGGTCTCCTTACGTTTTCCGAGTTCCTTCAGACGGTCATAAAGGTCGCTAATATCAGTTATCTGAACCTCATCCAGCCCCCTGTCCGCTCCTTACGATAGCGGGACATGAAGGGTGTACAGCCCCTCGTTTAGTAAGGTGAGAACTGCTGATACACTTTGGAGGGAAGGAAAGCGAGTGGGAGATAGAAGGAGCTTCAAAAGCCCCCTCCAGCTCCCCGAGAGAGAGCCTATTTGCTGAGTGTTCGCTCTTATTCTTAGGCTCTTTATCTTTGCTGTATGGTGTTTGTCTAATCATCTTTTAGATACAGATTTATGTCTTGTCTTAATCACGATTGTCGGATGTTTTTCCAGCCGTGGGTCGTTTATATAAGTAAGGAAGTCGGCAGAGAGGATGTCGGTGGGTTTGATACCCTTTGGCAAAACCTCCGTTATACGTTGGGGTGAAAGTTTGTAATCAATGATAGTCAGCTTCTGGTGCCTTTAGTTTACCGTTTATTACCCATTGTAGTTCTGCAAGCGGGTTGGTTCGTATGATGATGATATCTGCGGGTGTCTTTACAGAATGTGTATCTCCTTGCTTTTACTTTGTTCTTCCTTTGATGAAAGTCTGAATGGATTTCGATGGCATAGGGGCGGAATAAATCGATCTTTTTGCCACAATCTGTTTAGCCGAATCCGACTGCATCTCGTCGATGGTGACGTGCAGGAGGAGTCGAGAAGAAGTGCCGTCAATGACGCATAAGGGTCTGGGCATGTGCTGAGAGTGGTGAACACTGTCAGGATTATACAAGTCAGGGTTCTTTGGGTTCAGTTTCCATTATAATCTTTTTGTTCGTCAAGATTATTTATATGCATAAAGCAGGATGAGCTTCTTGCTCTTGTCTACAAAGCTTCGATTTTTCTTTAGTACAGGGCTTGTAGTAAAGCATCCCCACGATGCATCGGAGTGGGAGATAGGATGTGGATGGTGCATAATGCCCACGTATCGGGAACTATGAATGAGAATATTTCTTCGTCTTGCATTGCTGTTTGATACATCCAACCCATCAGGGTAAAAACGCAGACCGACAGTAGCGGGAATAGCCTTTCTCAGCTGATCTTGAAAGTTCGAGACTTGAACACTACTCCCTCCTTGTTTGAGAAAATAGGTTTCCACGCACTGTTCCCTTTCCTTTGCCATGTGCACGGGACCAGTGTCAGTACGGACAACGTATTCAGGTCGATGATAGCTATTCGGTCCTCACCCGATGGGCGCGAAAAGTCTCGAGGATGACATAGTCTTGTTTATACCCTTTCGTGACAGATTTCCTATACATCTTTGGAAATGGGCTTTTGAAATGAATAGGATTTATTTTCAATAGCCCTTTATGCTAAAAGTTGAGGATTAGAAGAGAGAGAAGAAAGAAAAAGAAGAAGCGGGCTCTCCCCCTTTTTGATTGTGTTTTGCTTTTCATTGCTGTATTTTTTTGCAAGTGATGGAAAACACTCCTCCCCTTTCGGGGAGGTTGGAGTGAAACTTTACATCCCCTCGCCAGGCAATCCCTTTGTATCAGGTGCTTTGAGGCCAGTGATCAGAGAGCATCTGCATCAGGTCGCGTGATTACCACGTGAGAGATCTTCTGCCGGAAGTCATCACCCACCTTACGTGTCAGTGCACCGTGAGCCTCGGAAGTAATCAGCAATGTTTGCGGCTAATACCTCCTCCACAGATAGCTGTAATAGCCAGCTGCATATCCACCACCCCAAATATGGTTGAAGTGAAGTAGAGAGTAGCGTGGAGGAATCTGATTGTTCAACAGACCCATATCCGCCAGCACCTTCTTCTCGAAGGCTGGAGCCTCCTCGGCTGTTGGAACCTCAGATGGTGAAAGGCAATGCCAAGCCAAATCCACAGAGGTAGCAGCAAGGTTCTCGCCTAATGCGTAAGCTGCAAAGGAAGTTGAGCGAACCTAACATCTTTCTCACGCAGGGCATCTGGCATCGGCCTCGTTGGTCTTGTAATGGCGTGCATAGTGGTTGAACACCTCTGGTATGCTTGCGAACGACTCATTGAACTGTGACGGCATCTCCACGAAGTCACGTGATACGGCAGTACCACTCAACGTGTTATACTTACAGTTAGAAAGCATACCGTGCAGGGCGTGTCCGAACTCGTGGAACATCGTCTGTGTCTCATCCCACGTTAAAAGCGTTGGTTGACCTGAGGTGCTTTCGCAAAGCTACATCATTATATATACTGGTTTTTGATTCCTATCTGAGCTCTGTTTGAGGAAGGCGCTCATCCAAGCACCACCACGCTTTGTTGGACGGCGAAGTAATCACAGTAGAAGAGTGCCAACTGCTTGCCGTCAGCATCTATCACGTCAAACACCTTCATGTCTTTATGATAGGTAGGGATATCCTTACGCTCACGGAAGCTAAGACCATAGACACGGTGAGCCGCATAAAAGATACCATTTACGAGTACGGAATCAAGATTGAAGTAAGGCTTCACATCATCATCAGAGAAACTATACTGATCCTCTTCATCTTTGCCGAATAATAGAAGCGGTCGTAAGCTGGAGAGCAGCAAACGAGTTGACAGGTTGACTGGTAGACGAGTTATTTGCGTTAACTTGTCCAGCCGTTAACTTGTCTACTTGTCCACTCGTTAACTTGTTCACTTGTTTATTCATATACTCCTCAATCGCCTTTGTCTGAGCCTCCGACTTAGGTTTGTAAGCCTCAATCATCTGATGCAGGAAGGCATAGACGTTATCCGTATTCTTTGCCATCGTCTTTGAGAGCGAGTAAGAAGCATAGTTCTTGTAACCCATCAGCTGAGCCTTCTCCGCACGCAAGCGAGCTATCTTCACGATGACAGGGAAGGTATTGTAAGCACCTGTGCCGTCTGTACGATGAATAGAAGCGTTGTAGACACGCTCACGCAAGCTGCGGTTTTCAAGACTTGCAAGGATAGGCTGCTGAGTAGTATTTCGTAATCACGATACAGTAAGGTGCCTTACCACCACGGCTCTCAGCATCTTTCTTACACTGAGCGATATCCGTCTCGCTGAGTCCTGCTAATTCCTTCACGTCGCTGACCCATACGGTAGCCTCATTGGCAGCCTTAGGAAGCTATCGCCAAACTCCTGCTGAGCTTTGCCAACTCCTTGTTAATCTCCTGCATACGTGCCATCTTCTCTTTTGGAAGCAAGGCACCAGCGTGAGTGAAGTCCTTGTAAACCACCTCTAACAGCTTTTATCCTCGCCCTCGAGGCGTCTTGTACTCATGGTCATAGACATACTTGATGCGCTGGAAGAACTTTTGGTTGAACTTCACTTCATTCTCAAACTCCGGTCATCAGCGGAACGATACTTCCCTGTGCCTTTTCAATCTCAGACGTCTTGTCAGCCGATACCAGCGCATAGAAGATGTTTGAGATACGTTCCAGGTCCTTTCCGCTCCGCTCGTAAGCCAAGATGGTATTGGCGAAGGTAGGTTTCTGTTTATTGTCCGTAATCTTCTTTATCTCAGCCTCTGCTCAGCGATAGCCGCTTTGATAGCAGGGAGATAGTCTTCACCATGATACGGCTGGAAATCAGGGGCGTTGAAAAGGTAGCGTACTCTGTTTCATAAGCGAATTGCTGACCGTCTGTGTGGTCTTAGGTCTTGCTTTCTGTGCCTGACCTGTAAGTGTCTGTGCAGGCGAGTCCTGCAGCAAGCACAACATTTTTAAGATTCTGTTTCATGTTCATAATATTGGTGGGTGATGGGTGATAGGTGTTGGGTGTTGAAGGTGTGTAGATTATGGTAATCATCAACTCAACTTTGGAAGTTTCTTCATAGCTTCCTGGTGTTGATGGTGTGTAGATTATGGTAATCATCAACACCTATCACCTACCACCCAACATTCATCACCTATTTTACCGCAAACTTACATAAAAAAAACGAGATTATGAAATTAATGGGGTGGGAAATGATGGGTGTTGGGTGTTGAATGTTGAGTGTTGGAATGTTGGGTGTTGAATGTTGGGTGATGGTGATGTGGATTTACAATGAACTTTATAGAAACCATTAACTCACCACTCAACACCCAGCGCCCTCGAAATATATTGACAAAAATGCAAAGGAAACGTGGGGAATGGGTGAAAACGATTTGATTAAGGACCTGTAAGTTCTTTTGTTATCAAATAGTTGTAGATGCGGTTTAAAAGGTGCTTTGTAAGGGTTCGAAAAGGGCGTTACTAAAAGCTGAAAGGGCATCTTTTGCAATCCAAAAGGGCGTTGTTTGCAAAACCGTTTGGTGTTCTTTACAAAATCAGTATGTGAAAAATAAGACAGTACTTTCAGAAGTTTGAAATTAATAAGTTTTACCTTTTTGCATTTAGGATCTTAAAAATGTCGGTTGACAATACCATTATGATATGAGTGGGGCAGCATTAGGTGAGATTTTACAACTCGCCA
>BNJU01001128.1_pt1 | contig 66389 bp, 101 predicted proteins | sample 8539281 | NCBI WGS metagenome assembly BNJU01 (sample SAMD00202456, study PRJDB9452) | human saliva metagenome | isolation source: human saliva | place: Japan
TATGAAGAAAAGAATTATGTTAGCGTCAACGGTGGCTTTTATCACTTGCCCCAGCCATGGCAGCTAATGCAGAAGAACTTTTCATGGACGCCACGTAGCCTTGAACAGATTCAAAATGATATTTCTACTAGCAAAAACAAAACGAGCTATACTATCAAGTATGGAGATACTCTAAGCACCATTGCACAGGCTTTGGGAGTAGATATGCAGGCTCTTGCTAACTTGAATAAAATTAGCAATGTCGATTTGATTTTTCCCAGAAACAGTTCTTACAACTACCATCAATGATGTAACAGATTTGGCTGAAGTAGAAATCAATCGCCTCAAGAAGCAGGTGGAGGGACTACAACAGCAACGGTAGATTTAACTACAAACCAAGTTACTGTGGAAGAACAAACCATAGAAGCTGAAGCAACACAAGAAACGACAGCAGAAGTTCAAGCGCCTGCTGAGAAAGCAACGATAGAAGTTCAAGCGCCTGCAGAAGAAGTAACAACAGAAGCAAGGACAGAAGTTGTAGCACCTAAAGAAGAGGTGGCTACAGAAGCAACACCTACAGTAGATGAAGCGACAGAAACTACTACAATTGAGGAAACTACTGCAGCACCAGCTCCAGTAGTCGAAGAGCCAGTAACTGAGCCAGCAACTACTGTGACTGAGACAGAAGAAGTAACTTATCAAGCAGCCCCTGTTCAAGGAAACCCAAGAACTTATACTGCTCCAGCAGCCCCTGACTACGCAGGTCTTGCAGCAGCAAAAATCTGAAAATGCAGGTCTTCAACCACAAACAGCTGCCTTTAAAGAAGAAGTTGCTAGCTTGTTTGGTATTACATCCTTTAGTGGCTACCGTCCAGGAGATCCAGGTGACCACGGAAAAGGTCTAGCGATTGACTTTATGGTCCCCAGTTAGCTCAGCTCTTGGAGACCAGGTTGCTGATTATGCTATCCAGAACATGGCAAGCCGTGGAATTAGTTATGTTATCTGGAAACAACGTTTCTACGCACCATTCCCAAGCAAATATGGACCAGCCTATACTTGGAATCCAATGCCAGACCGTGGAAGTATTACGAGAACCACTACGACCATGTTCACGTATCTATGAACTAAGAAAAATGAGAAGTTGGAAACTGATTTAGTTTCCGCTTCTTTTTATATTTCAAACTCTTAGATAGCGAAAATAAAATCCAGACCAAAAATATAGAAATATAGCCTTCTGAGATTGTGGCAGGAGGCTATTTTAGGAGTGAGCAAAATAGTTGCGTTTTTAATCATGTTGGAATATACTTGATAAGTCAATAATTGACAAATCAAATATCTGCAAGGAAATAAAAATGTCAGAAAATGCATGAATTACTGTACCAGCTCCATTTAGTAGATCAGACAATCACTCAACTTTTTGAGAAACAATTGGGAATTAGTTTAACTCGCTACCAAATCCTGCAGTGTTTACTGCAAAAGTCACCTTGTAACCAAATTGCTGTTCAGAAGAGGTTACAGATTGACCAAGCAGCCTTGAGCCCGTCATTTTTAAGGTTTTAGAGTCAGAGGACTATGTCAAACGTAATCGTAATCCGATCAATCAGCGAGAAGTCTTAGTTGAATTGACCCAAGAAGCCAAGAACAACTCTTGGTCAATCCGCCAAAACATCACTTGAATGTGAAGGATCAGATGGAGAATATACTGTCAGTTGCTGAACAGAAAGAGTTGACAACTTTACTGACAAAACTAGTCTCAGGATTAGAAAAAAATTGAATTTTTAAGGAGAACATGATGTCAATCATTACAACTATTTTTAGCAACCCTTGTTGCCCTCGAACATTTTTTTATATCTTTTTATTTGGAGAGTATCGTAACTCAATCAGATGCAACCAGCCGAGTCTTTAATATGAATAAGACAGAATTAGCCCGACCTTCTGTCACATCTCTTTTTAAGAATCAAAGGATTTACAATGCCTTGATTGGGATATTCTTATCTATGGGATTTATTTCTCACATAGCATAGAAATTGTAACAATCTTTGTGTTTATTTGTCATTGGAGCAGCGACTCTATGGTGCCTTAACAGCAAATAAAAAGATTATTCTCACCCAAGGTGGACCAGCTATCTTTGACGCTTTTGAGCATCCTTTTGTTAAAATAAAAAGAACCAGCCCTTTTCTAGAAGGTGCTGGTTTTAATTTATGCTTTTCGTCGTTTGAGATGGAGTAAGGTTTTGTAAAAGAAAATCTGACTACTATAAACATAAGGATAAATGGAGATGCTAGCAATTCCAAAGCTAAGCCAAATGAGAAAATACCAAGGAAGAAGTTGTAAATCAAGGACGAAACGTTGGAACTTGTAGCCTTTCATAAGGAAGCGACTGGTTTTCAGGATTTGACTCGGTTTTGGTAAACCAATTCCTAGAGTGTCACCTAGCAGAAGTTCTACCTGAGAGTAGGCATAGTATTGAGGGAGATAGAGAACGTTCCCCAAGACCATGAGTAGGATACTACCAAAAAAGTAGAGGGCAAAAGTTAGAAGAAAGTGTTCGGTATCTAGATTGGTCAAGTCCACATTTGGAAATTCGGGATGCAGCTCCACAAATTTTCGCGCCATGATACTACTATAAAAGAGATAATAAACCCCCATCAACATTGGTATACTCCATAAAAAGAGATAGAAACGCTTGAGCAAGAGAGTCAAGAAAGTCTGAGTGAAAGAATTCACTTTGTCAAGATGGACAGAGGTATCTCTTGAAAGGAAAGCTCTACATCAGGATTCTGTAGTAGATTCATAGTTGTAAAAAACAGAGCACCCAGTTAAGATGATGGAGCTGGTAAATCCGAGTGCTAGAGGAAAGAGAGTTGACTGGATCAGAGCTCATCAAAGAAAACTCAAAGAAAGGATTGTTCAAAGACTTTTCATTGAGCAGGGAGAGCGGTCTTATAAAAAGCTAGACAAAAATTAGGAAAGAGGCTTGGCAATAAAGAAGACGAGCAGAGACGTAGGATATTCATTTTGAAATTGTTTAGCTTGTTGACGAACTTCTTTTAAATCAATCTTTTGGGTATTTCATTCTTTCATTATACCATAGTTCGTGACAGTTCCTGTTTTTTGATAGAATCATACAGTATGCCCTTGGGCACAAAGTAAGAACTGGGACTGTCTTTTCTCAGCTTCGGAGGTAAAAATGTCAGATTCACCAATCAAATATCGATTAATTAAGAAAGAAAAACATACTGGAGCTCGTCTGGGAGAGATTATCACACCCCACGGAACCTTCCCGACCCCCATGTTTATGCCAGTTGGTACACAAGCCACTGTCAAGACTCAGTCACCAGAAGAATTGAAAAGAGATGGGGTTCAGGGAATTATCCTATCTAACACCTATCACTTGTGGCTCGTCCTGGGAGATGAGTTGATTGCTCGAGCAGGTGGGACTTCATAAGTTCATGAATTGGGATCAGCCTATCTTGACAGATAGTGGAGGTTTCCAGGTTTATTCTCTAGCGGATAGTCGGAACATCACTGAAGAAGGAGTGACTTTTAAGAACCACCTCAATGGTTCAAAGATGTTTCTATCACCTGAAAAGGCTATTTCTATCCAAAAACAATCTAGGGCTCAGACATCATGATGTCCTTTTGATGAATGTCCTCAATTTTATCAACCTTACGACTACGTTAAGAAATCAATCGAGCGTACCAGCCGTTGGGCTGAGCGTGGATTGAAAAGCCCATAGTCGTCACATGACCAAGGCTTTGTTTGGGATTGTGCAGGGGGCAGGATTTGAGGATCTTCGCCGTCAGTCAGCTCAAGACCTAGTGAGTATGGATTTTCCAGGCTACTCTATCGGTGGCTTGGCAGTAGGAGAGACTCACGAAGAGATGAATGCAGTCTTGGACTTTACCACTCAACTTTTACCAGAGAACAAACCTCGCTATTTGATGGGGGTTGGAGCGCCAGATAGCTTGATTGATGGGAGTTATTCGTGGTGTGGATATGTTTGACTGTGTCTTGCCAACCCGTATCGCTCGTAATGGTACCTGTATGACCAGTCAAGGGCGTTTGGTTATCAAAAATGCCCAGTTTGCGGAAGACTTTACACCACTCGATCATGAGTGTGATTGCTACACATGTAAGAATTATACACGTGCTTATCTTCGCCATTTGCTCAAGGCAGATGAGACCTTTGGTATCCGTTTGACAAGCTACCATAACCTATACTTCTTGCTCAAATCTTATGAAACAGATTCGTCAAGCTATTATGGACGATAATCTCTTGGAATTCCGTGAACATTTTCGTTGAAAAATATGGCTATAATAAATCTGGACGTAATTTCTAAGATTTATTGATATAAAGCTCAAATCCTAAGTTTTTCTCTTAGGATTTTTTCTTCTTTGATAAAATAAATGTATTATGGAATGAAAATTAGATGGTTTTTACATCTAATGAATGGAGAATAAACTCGTATGCGTATTAAATGGTTTTCCTTGATTAGGATTACAGGCTTACTCTTGGTGCTCTTGTACCATTTCTTTCAGACAGTCTTTCCATGGAGGATTTTTCGGTGTTGACGTCTTTTTCACCTTCTCAGGTTTTTCTGATTACTTCTCTCTTATTAGAGGAATTTGGTCAAAGAAGGAAAATTGACATCTTAGGATTTTTAAGAGACGCTTTCTATCGGATTTTTTTCCACCCAGTCGTCTTTGATGATCTGGTAACTATGCCCTTTACTTTCTTAGTGCGTCAAAGATTATGTTGCTGGGATTGGAGGTCAGATTGCTGGAGTCATTGGTTTTATGACCAACTTCTATGAGATGTTAACAGGGGAACCTATGAATCTCAGTTTATCCCTCATCTCTTTTGTTCACAATTGGAGTCTAGCGGTTGAGGTCCATTACTATATCTTGTGGGGTTTGGCAGTTTGGTTCTTGTCTAAGCGTGCCAAGACAGGTGGGACAATTACGAGGAATAGTCTTTCTACTATCTTCAGCTACCTTTTATCATTAGCTTCCTCTCTATGTTTATTGGTAGCTTTATCGTTAGCTCCTACTCAACGCATTTACTTTTCAAGTTTGACTCATGTTTATCCCATTCTTCTAGGGTAGTGTCCTAGCTACTTTGAGTGGGGAGTTCGTCAGACAACACCTCTGCTCAAACGTTTGAATCAGGCTCTGGACATGAAAACAAGCTTTCATTGAGTCTTTTTACAGCAGGATCTCAGGGTCTTTGCTCTTATACTGACCTTCTTCGTGAAAGTTTCAATTATCTCTTTGCTTATTTGCTTGGTTTCTTGTTGGCAAGTTTAGCTGCAGTCTTCTGATGATTCGTTGCAGCACGAATTTTGCATGAGAAAAACACCAACGATTGAAGAGCCAAACGGTGATCAGCTTTTTAGCTGATACAAGTTATGCAGTTTATCTTTTCCACTGGCCATTCTACATTATCTTTCTCGCAGTTAATGGGCAATCTACCAGCAGTTATTTTTAACACTATCTTCTCTTATCTCTTTGCAAGCCTTTATCTTCTATGTTATTGAACCATGATAGCTGGAAAGAACTAGCTGGCTTTTTGCAAAAAGCGGAAGAGGGATTCCTATATTCAGACCAAATCTTTTGCAGGGTAGTGTTGGTTTCCTTAGCTTGATACAGTGATTAGTGTCATGATTGCTCCCACAAGTTGGTGCTTTTTGAAACAGACTTTGATGGTAAATGGTACTCAAACTCAAGCTCAGACCAGATCTTGCTCGGACAAAAGACCATGGCTGAATCAGGCAGAAGCTAGTCGCTACAATATAGCTGATGGGTGTATCCATTATCGTGATCTCGGTAACCCTTGCGTGCAACACCTGGTTTTACAAGAGGTTCTGCCAGATGCTCAGACAGATGGACAAGTCAGTCAGAAATACCAAGCAAGCAACTGCTATTATGCTCAATAATAGCCAAAATAAAGCCTCTGCCCTAAAAATAGTAGTTGTTGCTACTGGAGTGAATAATCCTGAGGACTATAAGGCTGACATCGATTCCTTTGGTGACAAATCTACCTAAAGGGACATCAACTTGTTCTTTATGACACCTTATGAGGGTGATACAACTCAGGAAACACAGCCTTATGTAGAGCAGTATGCAAGCTATGCAAGAGAAGTAGCGCAGAAGTATCCATACATTGAAGTTGCAGATTGGAACCAAGTAGCCAAGGATCAATCCTGACATCTGGAAAGGGAACGGACCAGGTTCACTTTTGGTAGTGACAGTACAAAAACTAGAAGAAGGAGCTAAAGCTTTATGCAGAAACGATATGCATCAGCTATCAAGCCTTGGCAGATGCTTGCTGAAGTCAAAACTATGTAAAAAGTCAGAGATGACCGTTCTCTACTTTTTGTTTTTAAAAGTATCAGAAGCTCAATTATTCTCAGTTTATCTCGAACCATGCCAATATCTCTAGCTTGTTTAGGTCTGGGCAGTTTGGTCAAACTATGACTAGTCTAGTTCTGAAGTATGGCGAATCAGTCTTTATGGAGAAAAAACTTGCCAAATTGTCAGAATTATGAGAAAGATAGAGTGCATGTTTATCAAAGTGGAGGAACTGCATGAGAGATGATATCAAAGATTAATGATCGTGCTCTAGCATTAGGAGAAATCAAATCATTGAAAAAGCTAGAAAAAGTATATGATACAGATGTGGAGTTAGATGTATACAATCTTGGCTTGATTTATGAGATTCACTTTGGACGAAAACTGGACTTTGTACAATAGTCATGACCTTCACAGATACTGCCTGTGACTGTGCAGAAAGCCTACCAATTGAGATTGTGGCAGGTCTGAAACAGATTAAAGGAATTGAGGATGTAAGGGTTGAAGTTACCTGGTCACCTGCATGGAAGATTACACGCATTAGTCGTTATGGGCGTATAGCTCTAGGGCTACCCTCACGATAGTTATCTATTTTGAAAAATCATAAAAAGCAAGCCATTTTTTGGCTTGCTTTTTAATTATGCTTATTTTTTTACCCGATTGTTCCATATTCCAGAAGTCTGTAACGGCACCACGTGATGCAGAAGATACGGTGTGGGCGTACTTACCAAGGACACCACGGCTATAGAGTGGTGGCAAGGTTGTTTCTGTCTTGCGTTTTTCAAGCTCTTCATCGGAAACGGCCATGGAAATTTCTTTAGTATCTTGGTCAACCGTAACGATATCTCCTGTACGAAGGTAAGCAATTGGTCCGCCATCCTGAGCTTCAGGAGCGATATGTCCAACAACGAGGCCATAAGTTCCACCAGAGAAACGTCCATCTGTCAAGAGGGCAACCTTGTCTCCTTGACCTTTACCAACAATCATTGATGAAAGTGAGAGCATCTCAGGCATACCAGGACCACCCTTAGGTCCAACGAAACGAACTACGACAACGTCGCCATCAACGATTTCATCAGACAAGACAGCTTGGATAGCATCTTCTTCAGAGTCAAAGACCTTGGCTGGACCAACGTGACGGCGTACTTTAACACCAGATACCTTGGCAACTGCACCGTCAGGAGCAAGATTACCGTTCAAGATGATAAGCGGACCATCTGCACGTTTTGGATTTTCAAGTGGCATAATGACTTTTTGACCTGGTGTGAGGTCTGCAAAGTCTTCCAAGTTTTCAGCGACAGTTTTACCAGTACATGTGATACGGTCTCCGTGAAGGAATCCATTTGCCAACAAGTACTTCATAACTGCAGGCACACCACCAACTTCGTAGAGGTCTTGGAAGACATACTGACCAGAAGGTTTCAAGTCAGCCAAGTGTGGTACACGTTCTTGGATGGTATTGAAGTCTTCAAGTGACAAGTCAACATTAGCTGCGTGGGCAATGGCGAGCAAGTGAAGAGTAGCGTTTGTAGAGCCACCGAGAGCCATAGTAACAGTAATAGCATCTTCAAAGGCTTCACGAGTCAAGATATCAGACGGTTTGATACCAAGTTCAAGCATTTTAACCACAGCACGTCCAGCTGCTTCGATGTCTTCTTTCTTATCAGCAGATTCTGCTGGGTGAGAAGAAGAACCTGGCAAACTCATCCCCAAAACTTCGATAGCAGTAGCCATGGTGTTGGCAGTATACATACCACCACAACCACCAGGGCCAGGGCAGGCATTACATTCCAGACGTTTGACGTCTTCAGCCGTCATATCACCGTGGTTCCATTTACCGATTCCTTCAAATACAGAAACCAAGTCGATGTCTTTACCATCTAGTTTTCCAGGGGCGATCGTACCACCGTAGGCGAAAATAGCTGGGATATCCATATTGGCAATGGCAATCATAGAACCAGGCATGTTCTTGTCACAGCCACCGATAGCCACAAAGGCATCCACGTTGTGACCCCCCATAGCAGCTTCGATAGAGTCCGCAATGATATCACGTGACGTTAGAGAGAAACGCATACCAGGCGTTCCCATGGCAATCCCATCCGCTACCGTAATGGTTCCAAATTGAACCGGCCAAGCACCAGCAGATTTGACACCTTCTTTAGCCAATTTCCCAAAGTCATGCAAGTGGATATTACATGGTGTATTTTCTGCCCAAGTCGAAATGACTCCCACAATCGGTGTTTCAAAGTCCTTATCTGTCATACCAGTCGCACGAAGCATGGCACGGTTTGGTGATTTAACCATGCTGTCATAAATGCTACTGCGGTGACGTTTATCTAATTCTGTCATTCAAGTCCCTCCCATTTCAGTTTTTTTACCATTATAGCACATTTTAAAAAGCAATGAACAGAAGAAAATTCTTGAATTTTCAGAAAATTCAATACATTGAAATTCTCTTAATAATTTTTTTACATATTTTTTTGTTGACATTTAAAATTAAAGTGATATCATTTAGATATCAAATATAGGAGGTCATTCTGATGACTGAAAAACTAATCAATTCAAAAACCAAATGGTGTAGTAGCATTGATTCTCATTGAGTTGGCACTCGTACTTGGTTTCTTTATATTTATCATGGGTGCTGGTTCGGAAAACGTTTTTGGAATTATTATCGGGCTTTTATTAATCTTAATTGCAGCTCTAGCTCATGCTGGTTTAAAAGTTGTCAAACCTCAGGAAGCACTGGTTTTGACCCTCTTTGGTAACTATACAGGTACCATCAAAGAACCTGGCTTTTACTTTGTCAATCCCTTCAGTATAGCGGTCAATCCTGCAATCCACACTCGACTCGGACAAAGTGGTGATGTTAGCACAAAATCACCTTTTTCAGGGATGAAATCATCAAATGGCAATGATGTAAACATTGAAATTGGCAAGAAACAGATTTCTCTCAAAGTTATGACCTTGAGCAATTCTCGTCAAAAGATTAACGATTGCTTAGGTAACCCTGTTGAAATCGGAATTGCGGTAACTTGGAGAGTTGTCGATACAGCCAAAGCAGTCTTCAACGTAGATAACTACAAAGAATATCTCTCATTGCAGTGTGATAGCGCCCTTCGTAATATTGTCCGCATTTATCCTTACGATGTGTCTCCGAATGTGGATACTACAGGTGATGGGCAAGCGGATGAAGGAAGCCTCCGTGGTTCTAGTGAGATTGTAGCTAAACGTATTCGTGAAGAAATTCAAAGTCGTGTAGAGGATGCTGGCTTGGAAATCCTTGAAGCACGTATTACTTACCTAGCTTATGCACCGGAAATTGCAGCTGTCATGCTTCAACGTCAACAAGCATCAGCCATTATTGATGCACGTAAGATGATTGTTGATGGCGCTGTAGGAATGGTTGAAATGGCACTAGAACGTCTCAATGAAGGAGAATTAGTAGAACTTGACGAAGAACGAAAAGCTGCTATGGTTTCAAATCTCCTAGTCGTTCTCTGTGGCAATCATGATGCACAACCAATTGTCAATACAGGAAGCCTTATTAGAAATGGCAGAAGCTAAAAAAAAGCAAATCCCCCCTTCGACTCTCGAATAAGCTATACGCTGCACTCGCATCATGGGCAGAAGATGACTTTCGATCAGTCAACGGGCAAATTGAATATCTCCTTACAGAATGTGTCAAGCAACGTAAGAAAGACGGAAAATACGTCTCAGAAACTATTGATGAACCATTTGAGATTGATATTTAGTCTATTTTCCTATCCAGAAGATTGGATAGGAAAATTTTTTTATCTTTTTTTGTCAAGTAACTTTACTTTACAAAAAAGTTTTGATATACTATTAAAGTTGATGAAAATCAAACCTAACTGAATTTATATCTTAAAAGGAGAAATCAAAATGGCAGTACCTGCACGTCGCACTTCAAAAGCGAAGAAAAACAAACGTCGTACACACTACAAAGTAACAGCTCCATCTGTAAACTTTGACGAAACTACTGGAGATTACTCACGTTCTCACCGTGTATCACTTAAAGGATACTATAAAGGACGTAAGATCGCTAAAGCTGCATCAGCTGAATAATAGAAGGGAGATACCATGCGCGTAAATATTACACTTGAACACAAAGAATCTGGTGAACGCTTGTACCTTACTTCTAAAAACAAACGTAACACTCCAGACCGTCTTCAATTGAAGAAATACTCACCAAAACTTCGCAAACACGTTGTGTTTACAGAAGTGAAGTAAGCATTCAATACGAATCAATACATAGGAAAAACGCTGATTTCAAGCGTTTTTTCTTTTTTCAATTTCAATACATTTCACTATATTTCAGTCCAAACTCTACCTTTATCACTACCTTTTTTAGATAAATATATCATCTGGATATTGAAGTTGAGCCCTGCTATCATTTCGATGGCAGGGCTTTTTAATGTTTGGTACACTACCTTCTTATCTATATTTTTGATGGAGCTGAAGTTGACATCTACAAAGTTTAATGTTAAAAATACATTCAAAAAAATATTTGAATGAGGTGTTTTATGGTTCAAAAATGTTGTTACTTCAATAATACTGTATTCTGGGACAGCTGTAGACTTACTTATTATCCTAATGTTATTTTTTTGCCAAAAGAAAAAAAGCAGAAAAAGACATCATTAATATCTATTTAGGACAATTTCTAGGCTCTGTTAGTCTAATATTGCTAAGTTTACTTTTTTTGCATTTGTCTTAAATTATATTCCTAGTAAAGAGATTTTTAGGTTTGCTCGGTTTGATTCCAATTTTTCCTAGGACTCAAAGTTTTTGCTTTTTAGGAGATTCTGATGGAGAAGCTATTGCAAAAAGATGGTTTGCGCAAAGATGATAAAAACCTGATTTTTTTCTAGTCGCTATGATTACTTTTTGCAAGTTGTGGTGCTGACAATATTGGTGTTTTTTTGTCCCATATTTTATTACCTTAAATTTAACGAATTTGATAGTGGCTTTACTTACTTTTTCTAGTCATGATTTATCTCTTGGTTTTTTTCTGCCCAAAAAAATTGGCACAAGTCCCTTCTGTTGGAGAAACTTTGGAAAAAAATATAGCAGATGGTTTATTGCCGTTGTTTATTTAGGATTGGGGATGTATATCCTGATTGAAAACAACAGCTTTGACATGCTAAGGACTGTGTTCGGCTAGGAGAAAAAAATTATGAAAAAAAGATAGTATATGCCAAGTGAATATTATAAATCAACAAAATGTTACAACCGCAACGAACTACCTTGAAAAGGAAAAAGTCCAAAAAAATCACTTCGTATTTTTATCAAAAGTTTACCGATAATAAACAGATAAATATCATCTTTTATCTCCTTGCTGTTGAAGAACTCTGTGTCTGTGATATAGCCTGTTTACTAAATCTCAGTATGGCATCTGCCTCCCACCATCTTCGTAAACTAGCCAATCAAAAACATCTTGGATACTAGAAGAGAGGGAAAAATTATATATTATTTTATAAAAGATGAGGAAATCAGAGTTTTTTTAATCAACTAGGATAACAACTATTTTTACTACTCTACCATTCACTCTACCTTTTATTATGTAGCATTCTAAAAAAACATTGATGTACCAACGTTTCTAACAGCTAAAATAGAAATTATTTAATCTTTTTTTATAGAAGTGAAGTAAGCATTCAATACGAATCAATACATAAGAAAAAAACGCTGATTTTAAGCGTTTTTTTCTTTTTTTCCAATTTCAATAAAAATTAACTAAATAATTACATTTTTTTCGTGTAGTTTTTTAAAATCAAACATCAATTTTATTAAAGCATATATTCGCGAGCATATAATTTGTGTGCGCTCTCACATTATGATATACTATATTTAACCCAAATATATTGGGGTTGTGAAAGGAGGGTGCATATTATGTTGTGGTCCATTATTGTAGGAGGTTTTATCGGTCTCGCTGCAGGCGCAATCACTAAAAAAGGTGGTTCAATGGGAATTATCGCAAATATTTTTGCTGGTTTAATTGGGTCATCCGTCGGCCAATCGCTTTTTGGAACATGGGGTCCTTCTCTAGCGGGAATGTCACTTATTCCATCGATTGCTGGTGCGGTGATTGTTGTCGCTGTAGTATCATTCTTTTTGGGTAAAAAAGGTTAACTTTTTACTCAATCATAAACTATAGATTTAAATTTAGTATTGACGGGTAAACCTATAGTTTAGTGCTTTAATTGAAAAGGATTTTTATATGTCAAAAATCAAAGAAAATATTATTACTTATTTTCTGTATTTTTAATCTTGACAATTTTTCCTTCCTATTTTTGATAGATTATCACCAGGTTAGTGATTTAGGAATTCAATTGACTAGCTGGCGACAGACATCATTTGAATATTATCTCGCTAGATATGTATTTTGGGGACTTCTAGGCCTGTCTATCTTAGTTTTATTATGGGTCTTAGTAATCCTGTTTTATCCTAGACAATATCTGGAAATAAAACTTGGAACTAAAGACGATAAATTAAAACTAAAAAATTCAGCTATCGAAGGATTTGTTAGATGTTTGGTTCTTGATCATAAGCTAGTTAAAGAGCCTAAAATCAAAGTACAAACTTGGAAAAAGAAATGTTTCGTTTCTGTAGAAGGTACAACTGTTCTTTCAGATAACATTGCTAACAAATTTGAAGTAGTTCAAAATGAAATTACTCAAGGATTGAAAGAATTCTTTGGCATTGAACGAGAGGTTAAACTGGAAGTTTCAGTGAAAGAATATGACCCTCAAAAAGCAGCTAAGAAAATTGTTAGTCGTGTAAAGTAAGGAAGTAAAAAATGGAATGGTTTAAAAAATATCAATACCCAATTCTATGTGGAGTAGTAGGTATTATTCTAGCCTGCCTCATTCTATCCTTTGGTTTCTTTAAAACGATGTTTGTTTTAATTTGTGGAGCTTTTAGGAATTTGGTTGGGATACTATGTACAGAAGAATTATTTAAATAAATAAAGGAGTTTCATATGTCAAACGTAGAAAAAAATGCAAATGAAAAACAAAATGTTGTTTCTAAAGATGTTCGAGGAGAATTAACTTACGAAGATAAAGTTATTCAAAAAATTATCGGCCTTTCACTAGATAAAGTCCCAGGACTATTACATGTTGATGGCGGATTTTTCTCAAATCTTACAGAAAAAATTGTGAATACTAACGATGTAACACACGGTGTTAACGTTGAAGTTGGTAAAGAACAAGTAGCAGTTGACTTGAACGTTATCGTAGAGTACAGAAAAAACGTTCCAACTCTATACAAGGAAATCAAAGATGTTATCGTATCAGAAGTTGCGAAAATGACTGATCTAGAAGTAGTTGAAGTTAACGTTAATGTTGTTGACATCAAAACTAAAGAACAACATGAAGCAGACTCAGTTAGCCTTCAAGATCGTGTAACTGACGTGGCAGAATCAACAGGCGAGTTCGCGTCAGAACAATTGTCTAGAGTGAAATCTGGTATCGGTTCAGGTGTTGCAGTAGCACAAGAAAAACTTGGCGAAGGCGCTGAGTTCGTTCAAGAAAAAGTTGGTCAAGGCGTTGAAACTGTTAAAGACGCTGCAGCCAAAGCAGAACCACGTGTTCACTAATTACTAATTTAGAAAAAAATAAAAGGAGGACATACTTATGTCTACAGAAGAAAAATTAAACCAAGCAGCAGGATCTGTTAAAGAAGGCGTTGGCAAATTGATCGGCGATAAAGAACTTGAAAAAGAAGGAGCTGCTGAAAAAGTTGTTTCTAAAGTGAAAGAAGTTGCTGAAGATGCAAAAGATGCTGTAGAAGGTGTCGTTGAAGGTGTTAAAAAAACATGCTTCATAAAGATGATGCTAAATAATAAAAATTTAAGTAATCTTGCTATTTTTCTCGAAAACACTCCCTAACTGGGGGTGTTTTTGTTATTCATTTTATCAATGTACATTTGACGAAAAAAAGAATACAGGACCAACAAATTCCTGTATTCCTAAAATAACTTAGAACAGATATGATAATGATACGACTAACATGATTATAGTGCAAATTATTTTTACGATTTTTTTACATATTGTTGTTTGAACAATTTATCAGAGAAAAAGACTCAATACAAGCGCAACACAAAAACAAAGTAGTTCTTAAAATAAAAAAATAGTCATGATTCATACTCCTTTTTGTTATTTTTGTTAATCCAGTAAATAAGTTGAATAGTAATTATCTAATTTTTCAAACATATCCATCTGCCCTGGTAAAGCCTTTATTCTTTGATTATTAATCGGTATCTCTATCTCTATCTATCTTTATTATAGCACAGATAACATTATTAAACAATTATATTTGTCCTTTATAAACTAACATTTGGCCATTTGACAAGGATGGATACCTGCTCTGAACTTGCTTCTAAAAGGTAGCAAGTTCAACTCTCACTGCATTTTCTCTCCTCCTATTTTTGAGAGCGCTTGAAATATGTTATAATAGTTCTAGATTATTTTTTGGAGGCAAACCGTGGGAAATTTTTATTGAGCTAGTCTTTCATCGTTTCTTTTTGGGGATGATTGCAACGGTTTATTTTTGGTTATTGACACTAGCAGGAGGAGTAGTTTTTGGTATAGCACCAGCTAGTGCGACTATCATGAGTTTATTTGCAGAACACGGCTATTCTTACCGTGCTTATCGTTTCAAGGAAGCATGGGCTTTATTTAAGAGCAATTTTGTTAAAAGCAATCTCAGTTTCTACACCTTTATGGGACTTGACTTGATCTTGATTTATGGTTTGTATCTCATGATCCAATTGCCGCATCAGACCATTATCCACTTGGCAGCAACTTTTCTGAATATCTTTCTGGTAACCTTGGTATTTTTGGCTTATACAGTTTCTCTAAAATTGCAAGTTTATTTTGACTTATCCTATCAAAATACCTTAAAGCTCGCTTTTATTGGAATTTTTATGAGCTTGTCAGCAGTGGCCAAGGTTCTTCTTGGTAGCGTCTTGTTAGCCATCATTGGCTTCTATATGCCAGCCCTCATTATTTTTGTAGGGATTGGAATGTGGCATTTCTTTATTAGTGATTTATTGGAGCCTGTTTATGAAAACATTCATGAAAAATTGGCGTCCAAATAGAATGAAACAATTTTGGCTTCATTCGCTCCTTAGAACCTATAGTTGGGTGATGATTGTCATCATTGCTAGTTTTGCTCTTTTGATCTCCTATGTAAACTGGGATAGTCGCGAAAAAGAAGCAAGACAGGTTTCCCAGCGGGTTTTGACTCGAACAGTGAGCGAGGTTGAGTATTACTATCGAGAATCAGCGCGTTCAGCCCAAAGTTTAGTAGATAATCAAGCGCGAATCGAGGGAATTTATAAGTATTTTAGCCTTAGTACACCAGATTATTTCTATTGGCAACTGGAGCGTAAGGCATCACCCTATATTTCTGTATCCATTTATGAAAATATCGATGACCTTTATGTGCGCAATGATTTTGTAACGGGTGTAGCCATTGTCTTGCAAGACTCGACAGAAGTTTATGTTTCGACTAGGGACAATCGTAGTGGTTACAAGGTTTCTGCAGACGCCTTTAAGCCAGATGCTAATAGTTTTGCCGTTCCCGTATCCGATCCGGTATCGGATCAGGCTCTTGGAGTTATTTATGTTTCTGTATCTTCCGATGTTTTTTATAAGGCTATTGACAATACCAGAGGAAATATTCCAATTGCTGTGAACATCACCTCTCCTTTTGAAACGGAAATGTTTCACCAAGGTGAAAAAAGTGATCGAGAGGAATGGTTGCAAGATGAGACTGCTCATGGTTATCAGGTTCAGGTTGCTGTTCCGCGAGGCTATGTCCTTAGTGGTAGTATCTCTAGTTCTGTCTTTATTCTTGCTTTAAGTCTCCTCTTTATCGTTATTTTATATGTAACCTTGAAAAAAACATTTTCGAAGTATCAAACACAGGTTGTTGACCTAGTGGAAACAATCCATGATATTGCGCAAGGGGAGCAGGGAAAAAGAATTGATCTCACGAAAAAAGACCAGGAATTACTTTTAATCGCTGAGACGACAAATGATATGTTGGACCGACTGGAGAGAAATATCCATGATATTTACCAGCTTGAACTGAGTCAAAAAGATGCCCATATGCGCGCTCTACAAGCTCAGATAAATCCACATTTCATGTACAATACCCTCGAGTTTTTACGGATGTACGCGGTCATGGAAAACCAAAATGAACTAGCGGATATTATCTACGAATTTAGTAGTCTCCTGCGCAACAACATCTCTGATGAGCGAGAAACAACATTAAAGCAAGAAGTGGAGTTTGTCGGAAGTACAGTTATCTCTGTATGGTTCGCTATCCAAAATCCATTGCTTACGGATTTAAGATCGACTCTGGCTTGGAAGAAATGCGCATTCCAAAATTCACCCTCCAACCCTTGGTGGAGAATTATTTTGCCCACGGAGTTGATTATCGACGTACAGATAATGTGATTAGTATCAAGGCCTTGAAAAAAGAAGGCTATGTTGAGATTTTGGTAACCGATAATGGGCGTGGAATGCCTGCTGATAAGCTAGCAGAGATCCGGGATAAATTAGCTCAAAGAACCTTTGAACATACAGTGGATTATAGTGGGAAACGCCAGTCCATTGGGATTGTCAATGTTCATGAGCGATTTGTGCTTTACTTTGGTGACCGGTATGATATCAGTGTAGAATCTGTTGAAAAAGAAGGTGTTCGCTATCGAATTACCATTCAAAATGAAGAGAAAGGATAAAGATGTATAAAGTACTTTTAGTGGACGACGAGTACATGATTACAGAAGGTCTCAAACGTTTGATTCCTTTTGACAAGTGGGATATGGAAGTCGTTGCAACAGCCAATCATGCTGACGATGCTCTAGACTACGTTCGAGAACATCCCGTCGATATTGTTATTTCAGATGTCAATATGCCTGACAAGACAGGGCTTGAAATGATTGGGGAGATGAAGGAGTTGTTGCCAAATGCTTACTATATCCTCCTTTCAGGCTACCAAGAATTTGACTATGTCAAAAAAGCCATGAATCTCAATGTCGTTGATTATCTGGTCAAACCAGTTGATAAGGTTGAGCTTGAACGCTTGCTTGAAAAAATTGCCAGTCAGCTTGGTGAAACATCTCATGAGCCAGAAATATTGAGTCAGCAACTCGATGAAGAAGCCTTCAAGACTCATCTCAGCCAAAAAGAAAACTGGTGGATTGGACTTTCAAAAGAAAAACAAGGAAATTTTGTCATTCCTTACTACGTTCTAGGTCAAGACTGGCAGATCGTCCTTGCTGATCAGGAATTTGAGGGCTTGTTGGTCATGTCTTTTGAAGCACCTTATCAAATCAACTTTGAAAAGTGGAAGCGTGATGTTGAAAAGACTCTCTTTTATGGATCGGTCAATTTAGATCAGTCTGAAAGTCTCTTTTCTTACTACGAACCCATCTATCGAGTGATTATCCAGGGGAATCTCCAGCAGATTATCGAGGAGTTGACCTTACTTGAGAAGATTGTCTTAGAAAACACACCGAGGGTATCCATTACCAAGCAGTTGTTTACCCAGTTTGTCATGGATGTCTTTCATCTTTTTGAACATTTGAAAGCAGACGATATGACAGATATTGTCAAGAATATTCATGCCATTACAACTTTTGAGGATTTAGTCGCTTATACCAAGGAAACCTTGACTTCCTTCTTTGGCCAATACCGCATGAATGAAAATGTGGTTAGTGTGCTCGAGGTTATTGGTAGAGATTACCAAAAAGAGCTTTCTCTCAAAGATATCAGCAAGGATCTCTTTATTAATCCCGTTTATTTGGGGCAGTTGATTAAGAAGGAAACCAATTCCACCTTTGCTGAGCTTCTCAATAAGCAACGCATTAAGGCTGCCCAACAGCTCTTGCTATCTACTAATGATAGTATTGAGGATATTTGCTATACGGTTGGTTACAGTAATGTTGGTTATTTCTATAAGGTCTTTCGAAAACTATGTGGGAAGTCTCCCAAAGCCTACCGTAAACAGGTGGAAGCAAACTTGTAGGATTTGTTTTGCTTGTTAAAATATGCTATAATAAACTAAAAAACATAAGGGGGTTGCTTTGATGAAAAAGAAACCAATCTATCTATGGGTATTACTGATTTTTTCAGCCGTACTCTCAGCAATGTCACTATTTGGAATCATATCTCCAGTACCTACTGCGGAGGGTATGAGCAATCTAGAAACATCAGCATCAGGTGTTAATGCTACCTATGCTAAGGAACTCGTTGATTACACCATTAAGGTATCGGAGCATGGGCATTCTGTCTTCAGCATTCTCTTGGTTGTCTTATCTGTTATTCTAGTTGTTGTGGCTTTGGTTTTCCTTATTCGTAAAAACCTTCAATTGGCTAACTACACTTATCTTGCTTATGTCTTCGTTGCCATCGTTGGTTCTATCTACAACTTTATCGGCGTTCAGGATGCGGTTTCACTTTTTACAGATCCTAACATCCGTATGGGAGCGGAGCTTGGTGCCAAAGGTTCAGCCATTTTTGGGATCGTACTCAATGTTATCTTCCTAGCAATCGTCTTCTATAAAATGTGGCGTCAGCAAAAAGAATTAACAGAAGCTCAAGAAGAGGAAGAACTGGCCTAAGAGTTGACAAAGGATAACTATCAAGATACAATCTTGGTAGTTATTTTTTTGAATTCAAAAAAGAAGGAGGAGAGCATGAAAAAAATTTCCTTAGTCTATATCAGTCTGAGTGGAAATACTGAAAGTTTCGTAACGCGTCTGAAAGCTTACTTATTAGAACAGTATGAAAATATTGAAGTGGAAAAAATTCATATTAAAGACCTAGTCAAGGAGGGAGAGAATTTCTTTGAGATGACCAATCCATATGTCGCTTTTCTACCGACTTATCTAGAAGGTGGCAATGGAGTTGACAATGGTGATGTGGAGATTTTGACCACTCCAGTAGGGGATTTTATCGCCTATGGAGACAATGCCAGCAAGTGTTTTGGTGTCGTAGGATCAGGCAATCGGAACTTCAACAACCAATACTGTTTGACAGCCAAACAATACAGCCAACGCTTTGGTTTCCCCGTTCTAGCTGACTTTGAGATGCGTGGAATGCTGGGAGATATCAAGAAGGTCGCAGGGATTATTGCGGAACTCTATGAATTAGAAGCTTTGTAAGAGGTCAGATTTTCTGAGGAAGAGTTTTATTCCATGAATAAAGGATTTACTTCAAAGGGAATAGTCGAAATGAGTAAATTACAGAGATCATTTTTAAAGTATATAAGACGCAAACCAAGCTTCAAGGATATTATGCTATGCAGTGCTTTGCTACTATTAGCGATTGCTCTGCTACTGTTCTCTGAGAAAATTTTTGATGAAAATGCAGCACCATTTGGAACCATGGTATCCTTAGGGATTGTTATCCTGGTAGAAATCTTAGCTGTCAGAAATAAATAAAAAGACTCGAGAAATGGTATCTCGAGTTTTTTCTTATTTACGAATTTCGTCAATGATTTCTTTTGAAATGGGAATTCCTAAACGGTAGTTTTTATTGATGTAGTCAATGACATCATTGATGTTTTCTGTTGTTTGAATCTTTTCCTTGATAATAGCGCGAAAAGATTCATCCTTTAACAGCTGTTCTTGTAGAAGTCTTTGTAGTTTTTCCTTTTCGTATTTGTTGATGAGAAAAAGAGCTACAAGACTGATGACAACTAAAATATAAGCATATTGGCTCATAAAATCTCTCCCTAAGTGATAAAGAAATTAATAGCAAGAGAAAAGCGAAAAAGATTTTTCGCTTTTCAAGAAATGACAATATAGAAATTAGGCAAGTGATCGCTAATTTAAAATGGTAGATGTAATGCACTCCGCCCCTAGTACCAAATAAAAGTCCGTAGAGGTTTAGGATTGGTTGCTTAAATCGCTCTGTAATCCCGTAACTTTAAGATTGAGACGTCTTTCGGTAGAAATCGATAAATATTTCTATCGAAAGACTAGTGAAGCGCCTAGCCAAACTCTGAATAGGATTTGGCATTAGTTACTTAGACTGCTTTGCAATAAAGTGATTAAAAGCCTACGACATGAGCCTAACCAAATCGATATTATTTGGTTAGGTGAATTAGTGAAGCGTTTAGGTAATTCGCCTCATTTACGACGTCATGGTCTCTAAATCGATTATATTTAGGGACCATGACTAGTGAAGCGCCTAGCCAAAGTCCGAATAGGATTTGGCGTGAGTTACTTAGACTGCAATACAATAAAGTGATTAAAAGCCTACGACATGAGCCTAACCAAATCGATATTATTTGGTTAGGTGAATTAGTGAAGCGTTTAGGCAATTCGCCATAGTTACGACGTCATGTTCTCTAAATCGATTATATTTAGAGAACATGACTAGTGAAGCAGTTAGCTAGTCCGCATAAAAGCGGCTAGCGTCTAACAATTAGGAACTTTAGTTCCAATTGTTAGTACTGAATCACATCTTCTCTGGTGCTTCTACGCCCAGCAGACGAAGGGCTTCTTTGAGGACAACTGCAGTTGCATAGCTGAGGGCTAAACGACTGTCGCGTTCTGGACTTTCATCCAAAATGCGAGTGTGAGCATAATATTTGTTAAAGGCTTGCGCTAAGCTAATTGCAAATTTAGCAATGATAGAAGGTTCAAAGTTATCCGCCGCACGGTTGATGATACGTGGGAAATCTTGGATGAGTTTAATAATTTCCCAGCTCTCAGGATCATTCAAGCTATAGTTGGCAGCTGTTTCTGGTTTGAAATCCGCTTTGCGCAAGATAGATTGGATACGAGCATAGGCGTATTGAACATAAGGACCAGTCTCGCCTTCAAAGGATACCATAGCTTCAAGGTCGAAGTCGTATCCATTTGTACGGTCAGTTTTAAGGTCATAGAATTTAATGGCTCCAACTCCAACAGCATGAGCAACCTGGTCTTTATTTTCAAGTTCCGGATTTTTGGCTTCGATTTGCGCTTTGGCACGGCTGATGGCTTCTGCGACAGTAGGCTCTAGTAAGATAACATTCCCTTTACGAGTAGAGAGTTTCTTCCCTTCTTTTGTTACCAATCCAAAAGGAACATGGACAATATCTTGACTCCAATCGTAACCCATCTCTTGCAAGACAGCCTTGAGTTGTTTAAAGTGAGCAGATTGTTCTTGACCAACGACATAGATAGATTTAGCAAATTGATATTCGTTTTTACGGTAAAGGGCAGCGGCCAAGTCACGTGTGATGTAGAGAGTTGCACCGTCAGATTTCTTGATAAGAGCTGGATGTTCAATTCCATATTTTTCAAGATTAACAACTTGGGCACCTTCTGATTCGACCAAAAGTCCTTTTTCAGAAAGGATATCTACAACTGCATCCATCTTGTCATTGTAGAAGGCTTCCCCGTTGTAGCTGTCGAATTCAACCTTCAATTCATTATAAAGGCGGTTAAATTCCACCAAACTTTCATCACGGAACCATTGCCAAAGTGCGAGAGCTTCCTCATCTCCATTTTCAAGTTTACGGAACCATTCGCGTGCTTCTTCATCCAAGCTAGGGTCATTTTCAGCTTCAGCATTGATGCGAACGTAGAGTTTAAGAAGTTCATCAATCGGATGAGCTTTTACAGCTTCTTCGTCGCCCCATTTTTTGTAGGCAACGATCAGCATCCCAAACTGTTTACCCCAGTCTCCCAAATGGTTGACCTTGACAGTTTTATAGCCGATTTTTTGTAAGATATGTGACAAGCTATCTCCGATAACAGTTGAGCGCAGGTGACCGATAGAGAATGGTTTAGCAATATTGGGACTAGACATGTCGATAACAACATTTTCTTGTTTACCAATATTTTGGTCAGCATAGTGTTCTTTTTCAGTGATAACAGCTTGTAATACTTGAGCAGAAATGGCATTTTTTTATCAAGGAAGAAGTTAACATAAGGTCCAGTAGCAACGACTTTTTTTCAAAGGCTTGGCTATTGATTTTTTCAGCGATATCTGCCGCGATCATTTGTGGAGCTTTTCTCTCAACTTTTGCTAGAGTAAAGGCAGGGAAGGCGATGTCTCCCATGTCAGAGTTTTTGGGTTGTTCTAGTAAATTTAAAATAGCCTCTTGATCCAGGCTGTCAATGACGCTAGCCAATTCGCTAGCAATCAATTGTTTTTGTATTCATTATAAACTCCTTTGGACTTTTTCTTCTATTTTTATCACAATTTTTGAGGAATGATAAGAATTTTTTTGAAATATTCGGTTTTTTTGGTATAATGTTCTTATTAAATAGTTGAAAATGTTATAAATATTCACTCGAGAGGATGTTATGAGAAAAAGAGAACGCCATCAGTTAATCAAACAAATGATCACTGAGGAAAAATTAGGAACTCAAAAAGAGATCCAGGATCGGTTGGAAGCACGCAATGTTTTTGTAACGCAAACGACATTGTCGCGTGACCTTCGCGAACTGGGCTTGACCAAGGTTAAGAAAAATGACAAGGTCTACTACGTACTAGCAAATGAGACGGAGAAGATTGACCTGGTTGAGTTTTTATCCCATCATTTGGAAGGTGTAGCAAGAGCTGAGTTTACCTTAGTTTTGCACACTAAATTGGGTGAAGCCGCAGTTTTAGCCAATGTTGTCGATGCCAACAAGGATGAATGGATTTTGGGAACAGTTGCGGGTGCCAATACTCTCTTGGTAATCTGCCGAGATCAGCATGTTGCTAAACTCATGGAAGATCGTTTGTTAGATTTGATGAAGGATAGATAAGGTCTTGGGAGTCTCTCTCAAGACTATTTTTTTAACAAGGAGAGAATGGATGACGACAGAAAAAAATTATCACCAGGCATGCAACAGTATGTGGATATCAAAAAAACAATATCCAGATGCTTTTTTTGCTCTTTCGTATGGGTGATTTTTATGAGTTATTTTACGAAGATGCAGTCAATGCTGCTCAGATACTAGAAATTTCACTAACCAGTCGCAATAAAAATGCTGACAATCCTATTCCCATGGCTGGAGTTCCCTATCACTCTGCTCAACAGTATATTGATGTCCTAGTTGAGCGTGGCTACAAGGTTGCCATTGCTGAGCAGATGGAGGATCCTAAGCAGGCAGTAGGGGTTGTTAAGCGTGAGGTTGTGCAGGTGATTACACCAGGTACAGTCGTTGATAGTAGTAAACCAGATAGCCAAAACAACTTTTTGGTGGCTATCGACCGTGACGGTCAGCAATTTGGTTTGGCCTATATGGATCTAGTGACGGGTGATTTCTATGTGACAGGTTTATTGGATTTTACCCTGGTCTGTGGTGAAATTCGAAATCTTAAGGCAAGAGAAGTCGTCATCGGCTATGCCTTAACTGAAGAGGAAGAACAGATTCTCAGCCGTCAAATGAATTTGGTACTTTCCTATGAGCAAGAATCATTTGAAGACATCCATCTACTGGATCCACGTTTGGCACCTGTTGAACAGGCTACCAGCAGTAAACTTCTCCAGTATGTCCATCGGACTCAGATGAGAGAACTCAACCACTTGAAGCCAGTTGTTCGCTATGAAATAAAGGATTTCTTGCAGATGGATTATGCGACCAAGGCTAGTTTAGATCTAGTAGAAAATGCTCGTTCTGGCAAGAAACAAGGGAGTCTTTTCTGGTTGCTAGATGAAACTAAGACTGCCATGGGGATGCGGCTCCTACGCTCTTGGATCCACCGTCCCTTGATTGACAAGGACCGTATCCTTGAACGTCAGGAAGTTGTACAAGTCTTTCTGGATTATTTCTTTGAGCGTAGTGATTTGACAGAAAGCCTCAAGGGAGTCTACGATATTGAGCGCCTGGCCAGTCGCGTTTCTTCGGGAAAAGCAATCCCAAGGACCTTTTGCAATTAGCGACTACCCTGGGCAGTATCCCACGAATTCGAGCCATTTTAGAAGGAATGCAGCAACCAGCGCTTGCCTATCTGATTGAACAACTAGATGCTATTCCTGAATTGGAAAGTCTTATTAGTGCAGCCATTGCTCCTGAGGCTCCTCATGTGATTACCGAAGGTGGTATTATTCGGACGGGCTTTGATGAGACCTTGGACAAGTATCGTCGGGTACTGAGAGAAGGAACCAGCTGGATTGCTGAAATTGAGGCTAAGGAAAGAGAAAACTCTGGCATCAGTACGCTCAAGATCGATTACAATAAAAAGGATGGCTACTATTTCCATGTAACCAACTCGCAGCTAGGTAATGTTCCAGCCCACTTTTTCCGTAAGGCTACGCTGAAAAACTCTGAGCGTTTTGGGACAGAGGAGTTGGCGCGTATCGAAGGTGAAATGCTAGAGGCGCGTGAGAAGTCGGCTAATCTTGAATATGAAATTTTTATGCGTATCCGTGAGGAGGTTGGGAAGTATATCCAACGCCTGCAAGCCCTAGCCCAAGGAATCGCTACTGTCGATGTCTTACAAGGCTTGGCAGTGGTAGCAGAAAATCAACACCTGATTCGTCCAGAGTTCGGAAAGGACTCGCAAATTGACATTCAAAAAGGTCGTCATGCAGTTGTTGAAAAGGTCATGGGAGCCCAGACCTATATTCCCAACAGTATCCAAATGGGTGAAGATACTAGCATCCAGCTGATTACAGGGCCTAATATGAGCGGGAAGTCAACCTATATGCGTCAGCTAGCTATGACAGCAGTTATGGCCCAGCTGGGTTCTTATGTGCCAGCAGAAAGTGCTCACTTGCCAATTTTTGATGCAATTTTTACCCGTATCGGGGCGGCAGATGACTTGGTTTCAGGCCAGTCCACCTTTATGGTCGAGATGATGGAGGCCAATAATGCCATTGCGCATGCGACTGAGAAATCCCTCATTCTCTTTGATGAGCTAGGACGTGGAACGGCAACCTATGATGGCATGGCCTTGGCTCAGGCCATCATCGAGTACATCCATGAGCATATTGGAGCCAAGACTCTTTTTGCGACTCACTACCATGAATTAACCAGTCTGGAAGCTAGTCTTGAACATCTAGTAAATGTTCACGTGGCTACGCTTGAGCAAAATGGCCAGGTCACTTTCCTTCATAAGATAGAACCAGGACCGGCAGACAAATCGTACGGTATTCATGTTGCTAAGATTGCGGGTTTACCAGTAGACTTACTAGCAAGGGCAGATGCGATTTTAACTCAATTAGAGAGCCAGGGAACAGAGAGTCCTGTTCCAATGAGACAAACGAATACAGTCTCTGAACAAATTTCCCTATTTGACTCGGCGGAAGAAAATCCTATTCTAGCAGAATTGGCTAAAGTAGATGTGTACAATATGACACCGATGCAGGCCATGAATCTCTTGTTAGAGCTGAAGCAAAAATTATAAGTCAAAACCCACTCAAAAGACTGAGTGGGTTTCTGTTGTATTATTTTTTCTGAGCCAATAGTTGATTGATGTGGGCAACCTTCTTTGATTCTCTTTTATAAAGAATCGTCCAGATGATGAGATATACGATTGCAAACTCTGGTATAAGCTGAAGGATGAAAGTCCAGTGGAGAGGGAACCAACCAGCTAGGATTGCTAAAGGAACAAAACCTAGCAACATAAGGAAAAAGTGAGTGACAGTAGCACGAAGAAGACTCCAGTCTTGAGTGAATAGACGACTGCCGAAACTAAAGAGAACTCCGATAGCTGCCCAGATGATAGAGCAATAGAGCAAAACTAGAGCGCCATGTACCTGTTGTTGGATCATGAATTGGCCAATCAAAGAGTTGGGGCTAAGTGGTGCATAGTTGCTTGGCGAATAGATGAAAGAAAAGATAATGGATAGGATGAGGCCGATGAGGATACCAGTTGTGGCATCGTGGAAAATTTGTTTTTTCATAGTTCTAATTTCTCCTTAATAGCTTTGAGATAACGGCGAGATGAGTAAGTGAAACTGTCGTTTTTAAGATAGATTTCAATCAAGCCGTTAGAGGTTAGTTTAAGATGACTGATAGCATCAATGTTGACAATTTCCGATTGGGAAATTTGGATAAAGGAAGCAGGTAGAATTTCACTCGCTTGGTAAAGGCGAATGTCTAGAGTGTAGGTTCTAATATCCGTTTCAGCCAACACTTTACGGTTTTCAATATAAACGCGCTGAATAGTACCGACTTCAATGAGATAAAGCTGATCTTGAAATTTTCCTTTAAGAGTTTCTTTTTGATCCAGTGATTGAACAAAGTCTTGAACTTTTTGAACTCTAGGGGACAAAGATGGTGCTTCTATGATGATTTGTTCTTCTGCATATTGTTGATCAATGTCAAGTCTGACTTTCATATTTTTCTCCTTTGTAAAAGTTGTAATAGAGATCTCTTACTTACAAATCTATTAAAACACCATTTTGTTGGACAAATGACAAGAAGTGTTTGTCTATGTGGTTGGTTATAGAAACTATCTGGTAGTGCTATTACAAAAATCTTTAGAGTCAAAAGTCGGAATATCAAAAAATCAGCAGAAAGATATTGACAAAGAGTAGAAAAACGTGGTACAATAATAGACGGTACTTTTTACTTTTGGTCTCTCAAGAGTGTACAGGGACGTGCTGACAAATGTTGCAAAAGTACACACAGATGATAGCTGTCACCAAGTGTATCATCACCAAAAATAAAAAAACACAGGAGAATGTAGATGCCTACAATTAACCAATTGGTTCGCAAACCGCGTAAATCAAAAGTAGAAAAATCTAAATCACCAGCTTTGAACGTTGGTTACAACAGTCATAAAAAAGTTCAAACAAACGTTTCTTCACCACAAAAACGTGGTGTTGCAACTCGTGTTGGAACAATGACACCTAAAAAACCTAACTCTGCCCTTCGTAAATTTGCTCGTGTACGTTTGAGCAACCTTATCGAAGTTACTGCCTACATCCCAGTGTATCGGACACAACTTGCAAGAGCACAGCGTGGTGCTTCTTCGCGGTGGACGTGTAAAAGACCTTCCAGGGGTACGTTACCATATCGTCCGTGGTGCACTTGATACTGCAGGTGTTAACGATCGTAAACAAGGCCGTTCTAAATACGGTACTAAACGTCCGAAAAAAGCATAAGGAAAGGGGATAAAGAGAAATGAGTCGTAAAAATAGAGCTCCAAAACGTGACGTATTGCCAGATCCGCTTTACAATTCACAATTAGTTACTCGTCTTATCAACCGCGTTATGCTTGACGGTAAACGTGGTACAGCTGCTTCAATCGTTTACGGTGCTTTTGAACAAATCAAAGAAGTTACTGGTAACGATGCACCTGAAGTATTTGAAACAGCTATGGAAAACATCATGCCTGTACTTGAAGTACGTGCACGTCGTGTTGGTGGTTCTAACTACCAAGTCCCAGTTGAAGTTCGTCCAGAACGTCGTACAACACTTGACTTCGTTGGTTGGTAACAATCGCTCGCCTTCGTGGTGAACACACAATGCAAGACCGTCTTGCAAAAAGAAATCTTGGATGCTGCTAACAACACTGGTGCAGCAGTTAAGAAACGTGAAGACACCTCACCCGTATGGTTGAAGCTAACCGTGCCTTCGCACACTTCCGTTGGTAAAATCATGATGTTAGAACGGCAAGGATGCAAGGTGAAAATAGGAAACTGACGCAGTATTCGACGAACACAAGGAAGTTTATCTTTTTGCACAGCATCCCTGTTCCGGCTCAAATCGGCTAGCTAACTCTAGCCCGAGTTCAATTCAACTTATCTACAAGTTGAAACCAACCCATAACAAGATAAACATTGAGAACGGGTAGGTCCTGCCTATCCGTTTTTATTAAATCGTGTTATAATAAAATAGAAATAAAAAAATATAGGAGAAACAAACCTCATGGCACGCGAATTTTCACTTGAAAAAACTCGTAATATCGGTATCATGGCTCACGTCGATGCTGGTAAAAACAACTACAACTGAGCGTATCCTTTACTACACTGGTAAGATCCACAAAAATCGGTGAAACTCACGAAGGTGCGTCACAAATGGACTGGATGGAGCAAGAGCAAGAACGTGGTATCACTATCACATCTGCCGCTACAACAGCTCAATGGAAAGACACTCGTGTAAACATCATCGACACACCAGGACACGTGGACTTCACTATCGAAGTTCAACGTTCACTCCGCGTTTTGGACGGTGCTGTAACCGTTCTTGACTCACAATCAGGTGTTGAACCTCAAACTGAAAACAGTTTGGCGTCAAGCAACTGAATACGGAGTTCCACGTATCGTATTTGCAAACAAGATGGATAAAATCGGTGCTGACTTCCTTTACTCAGTAAGCACACTTCACGACCGTCTCTAGCAAACGCTCACCCAATTCAATTCGCCAATCGGTGCTGAAGATGACTTCGCGGAATCATTGACTTGATCAAGATGAAAGCTGAAATCTATACTGAATGACCTTGGTACAGATATCCTTGAAGAAGATATTCCAGCTGAATACCTTGAACAAGCTCAAGAATACCGTGAAAAATTGATCGAAGCAGTTGCTGAAACTGATGAAGACTTGATGATGAAATACCTTGAAGGTGAAGAAATCACAAACGAAGAATTGAAAGCTGGTATCCGTAAAGCAACAATCAACGTTGAATTTCTACCCAGTACTTTTGTGGTTCTGCCTTCAAGAACAAAGGGTGTTCAATTGATGCTTGATGCAGTCCTCGACTACCTTCCAAGCCCACTTGATATCCCTGCGATCAAGGGTGTAAACCCAGATACAGATGAAGAAGAAGACTCGTCCAGCATCTGATGAAGAGCCATTTGCAGCTCTTGCCTTCAAGATCATGACTGACCCATTCGTAGGTCGTTTGACATTCTTCCGTGTTTACTCAGGTGTTCTTCAATCAGGTTCTTACGTATTGAATACTTCTAAAGGTAAACGTGAACGTATCGGACGTATCCTTCAAATGCACGCCAACAGCCGTCAAAGAAATCGAAACAGTTTACTCTGGTGATATCGCTGCTGCTGTTGGTTTTGAAAGATACAACAACTGGTGACTCATTGACAGATGAAAAAGCTAAAATCATCCTTGAGTCAATCAACGTTCCAGAACCAGTTATCCAATTGATGGTTGAGCCTAAATCTAAAGCAGACCAAGATAAGATGGGTATCGCCCTTCAAAAATTGGCTGAAGAAGATCCAACATTCCGCGTTGAAACTAAACGTTGAAACTGGTGAAACAGTTATCTCTGGTATGGGTGAGCTTCACCTTGACGTCCTTTAGTTGACCGTATGCGTCGTGAGTTCAAAGTTGAAGCGAACGTAGGTGCTCCTCAAGTATCTTACCGTGAAACATTCCGCGCTTTACTCAAGCACGTGGATTCTTCAAACGTCAGTCTGGTGGTAAAGGTCAGTTCGGTGATGTATGGATTGAATTTACTCCAAACGAAGAAGGAAAAAGGATTCTGAATTCGAAAACGCAATCGTCGGTGGTGTGTTCCTCGTGAATTTATCCCAGCAGGGCTGAAAAAGGTTTGGTAGAATCTATGGCTAACGGTGTTCTTGCTGGTTACCCAATGGTTGACGTTAAAGCTAAAGCTTTTACGATGGTTCATACCACGATGTCGACTCATCTGAAACTGCCTTCAAGATCGCTGCATCTCTTGCACTTAAAGAAGCTGCTAAGACTGCACAACCAGCTATCCTTGAACCAATGATGCTTGTAACAATCACTGTTCCAGAAGAAAAACCTTGGTGATGTTATGGGTCACGTAACTGCTCGTCGTGGACGTGTAGATGGTATGGAAGCACACGGTAACAGCCAAATCGTTCGTGCTTACGTTCCACTTGCTGAAATGTTTGGTTATGCAACAGTTCTTCGTTCTGCATCATCAAGGACGTGGTACATTCATGATGGTATTCGACCACTACGAAGATGTACCTAAGTCAGTACAAGAAGAAATCATTAAGAAAAACAAAGGTGAAGAATAATTACTGTCACTTTAAAAAGGAAGTCACTTTGTGGCTTCTTTTTCTGTTTGGTAGAAATAGGTAAAAGTGCCTCAAATATGGTAAAATAGAAGGAGTATATTGTGAGGAAAATGGATGTCAACCACTTTTGAAATTTTAATGAATCAGTTGGGAATACCCGCTGAAATGAGAAATCATGAGGCCTTCTCTCAGGCTGAAATAGAACAAGTTATTGTTCATAAACGAAGCAAAGTTTGGGAGTTTCTTTTTGTTTTTTGAAAAATATCTTTGCCTTTTGAACTTTTTCTAGAGTTGAAAAAGAGGTTTGAAGAAGAATTCTCAAAAACAGGGAAAATCAGGCTAGTTTTTGAGATAAAAACGAGAAATCAGGAATTTTCTAGAGAACTTTTACAAGCCTACTATCGAGAGGCTTTTTCGGATGGTCCTTGCGCTAGTCAAGGTTTTCGTTCTATTTATCAGAATTTTCAGGTTCGCTTTGAAAATGACCAGTTAATCATTGAAGCTTCTGAAGCGGCAGATACAGAGCATTTTAGAAAAATCATCTGCCAAATCTTAGCAAACAGTTGAACTACTTTGGTTTTCCTAAACTTTCCTGCAGTTTAGAAAAATGAAGAACTCACGAGGGAAGAGCAAGAGGCCTTTTCAGATCTGAAAATCAAATGATTATTCAAGCTGCCAATGAAGAAACACTTCGGGCCATGGAACAGTTAGAACAGATGGCCCCGCCTCCTCCAGTTGAGGACAAACCTGTCTTTGATTTTCAAGCCAAGAAGGCAGCTGCTAAGCCTAAACTTGATAAGGCAGAGATTACTCCTATGATCGAGGTCAATACTGAGGAAAATCGTCTGGTTTTTGAAGGAGTTGTCTTTGATGTTGAGCATAAGGTGACTAGAACGGGTCGTGTCTTGATTAACTTCAAGATGACGGACTATACTTCTAGTTTCTCTATGCAAAAATGGGTCAAGAATGAAGAAGAAGCCCAAAAATTTGACATGATCAAGAAAAACTCTTGGCTCCGTGTTCGAGGAAATGTTGAAGTCAATAATTTCACGCGAGACTTGACCATGAATGTGCAAGATGTCCAGGAAGTCGTCCACTATGAACGGAAAGACTTGATGCCAGAGGGAGAACGTCGTGTTGAGTTTCCATGCCCACACCAATATGTCGACCATGGATGCTCTGCCTGAAGTTGAAGAACTCATTGCGACAGCTGCCAAATGGGGACACAAGGCGGTTGCTATTACAGATCATGGCAATGTTCAATCCTTCCCTCATGGCTATAAGGCCGCTAAGAAAGCTGGTATCCAGCTGATCTATGGGATGGAAGCCAATATCGTTGAAGACCGTGTACCTATCGCCTATAACGAAGTGGAGATGGATCTTTCTGAAGCTACCTATGTAGTCTTTGACGTGGAAACGACTGGTCTATCTGCTATCTATAATGACTTGATTCAGGTGGCGGCTTCCAAGATGTATAAGGGCAATATCATTGCTGAATTTGATGAATTTATCAATCCAGGGCATCCCTTGTCAGCCTTTACAACGGAATTGACAGGCATTACGGATGACCATGTAAAAAATGCTAAACCCTTGGTTCAAGTTTTAAAAGAATTCCAAGAATTTCTGTAAAGATACCGTTCTTGTAGCCCATAATGCAAGCTTTGACGTTGGTTTTATGAATGCCAACTATGAGCGTCACGGTCTTCCAAAAATAACTCAGCCTGTCATCGATACGCTAGAGTTCGCTAGAAATCTCTATCCTGAGTACAAACGCCATGGTCTTGGACCCTTGACCAAACGTTTTGGTGTAGCTTTAGAACACCACCATATGGCCAACTATGATGCGGAAGCAACTGGCCGTCTGCTCTTTATCTTTATCAAAGAAGTAGCAGAAAAACACGGTGTGACAGATTTAGCTAGATTGAACATTGATTTAATCAGTCCAGATTCTTATAAAAAAGCTCGAGTCAAGCATGCGACCATTTATGTGAAAAATCAAGTGGGCTTGAAAAATATCTTTAAGCTGGTGTCTCTTTCAAATACCCAGTACTTTGAAGGAGTTCCACGGATTCCACGTACGGTGCTAGATGCCCATCGAGAAGGTTTGATCTTAGGTTCAGCCTGTACAGAAGGTGAAGTCTTTGATGCAGTCGTTTCACAAGGGGTTGATGCGGCAGTCGAAGTAGCTAAATACTATGACTTTATTGAGGTCATGCCTCCGGCTATCTATGCACCTCTGATTTCCAAAGAGCAGGTTAAGGACATGGAGGAGCTTCAGACCATTATCAAGAGCTTGATAGAGGTTGGAGATCGTCTAGACAAGCCAGTTCTTGCGACAGGAAATGTCCACTATCTCGAACCTGAGGATGAAATTTATCGAGAAATCATCGTCCGCAGTCTAGGTCAGGGAGCCATGATTAACCGAACGATCGGCCATGGAGAAGCTGCCCAACCAGCTCCAGCTACCAAAAGGCACATTTTAGAACGACCAATGAAAATGTTGGATGAATTTGCCTTTCTAGGAGAAGACTTTGGCTCGTAAGATTGTCATTGAAAATACCAATGCCTTGGCAGAAATCTTTTGATCCCTGTTGAGGTCGTTAAAGGGAGACTTTGTATACACCTTTCATTGACCAAGCCGAAGAAACAGTCGCTGAATTAACCTATAAAAAAAGCTTTTTGAAATATATGGAAATCCACCCCAGATATCGTTGATTTACGGATTGAAAAGGAACTAACCTCTATCTTGGGGAAATGGATTTCGCCGTGATCTATCTGGCTTCCCAGATGCTAGTGCAGCGCTCCAAACGAACGAGGCTACTTGGTTGGTTCTCGTGGTCTGTTGGATCCAGTTTTCGTTGCTGACTATGATTGGGATCACTGAGGTCAATCCTCTCATCGCCTCACTATGTCTGTGGTCAGTGTCAGTACAGTGAATTTATCACGGATGGTTCCTACGGTTCAGGCTTTGATATGCCAGATAAAGACTGTCCAAACTGTGGCCACAAGCTCAGCAAGAATGGCCAGGATATTCCTTTCGAGACTTTCCTTGGTTTTGATGGAGATAAGGTACCCGATATCGATTTGAACTTCTCAGGTGAGGACCAGCCAAGCGCCCATTTGGATGTCCGTGATATCTTTGGGGAAGAATATGCCTTCCGCGCAGGAACGGTAGGTACGGTGGCTGCCAAGACAGCCTATGGATTTGTCAAGGGTTACGAGCGTGACTATGGCAAGTTCTACCGTGAGGCTGAAGTAGAACGCCTAGCCCAAGGAGCTGCCGGTGTCAAACGGACGACCGGTCAGCACCCAGGGGGAATCGTAGTTATTCCTAACTATATGGATGTCTATGACTTTACACCGGTCCAATATCCAGCAGATGATGTGACCGCTGAATGGCAGACTACTCACTTTAACTTCCACGATATCGATGAGAACGTCCTCAAGCTCGATGTCCTAGGACATGATGATCCGACTATGATTCGGAAACTTCAGGACTTATCAGGCATTGATCCCAATGATATCCCAATGGATGATCCTGGTGTCATGGCCCTCTTTCTCAGGTACAGATATCCTGGGAGTGACGCCTGAACAAATCGGGACTTCGACTGGTATGCTTGGTATTCCAGAGTTTGGGACCAACTTTGTTCGTGGAATGGTGGATGAAACCCATCCAACGACCTTTGCAGAGTTACTTCAGCTTTCTGGTCTATCTCACGGTACCGATGTATGGTTGGGAAATGCCCAGGACTTGATTAAAGACTGGAATTGCGGACCTATCAACCGTTATCGGATGTCGGATGACATCATGGTTTACCTCATGCACGCAGGTTTAGAAATCCCTAAGATGGCCTTTTACCATCATGGAGCGAGTCCGTAAGGGCTTGTGGCTCAAAATCTCTGAAGAAGAGCGCAATGGTTATATCGAAGCCATGAAGGCCAATAATGTTCCTGAGTGGTATATCGAATCTTGTGGAAAAATCAAGTACATGTTCCCTAAAGCCCATGCGGCAGCCTACGTTATGATGGCCTTGCGTGTAGCCTACTTCAAGGTTCACCATCCGATTTATTACTACTGTGCTTACTTCTCAATCCGTGCCAAGGCCTTTGATATCAAGACTATGGGAGCGGGCTTGGATGCTATTAAACGCAAGATGCAAGAAATTGCTGAAAAACGCAAGAACAATGAAGCTTCCAACGTAGAAATTGACCTTTATACCACACTTGAAATCGTCAATGAGATGTGGGAACGTGGTTTCAAATTTGGGAAACTAGACCTCTATCGTAGTGATGCGACTGAATTTATCATCGATGGAGACACCCTCATCCCACCGTTTGTCGCTATGGATGGTCTTGGAGAGAACGTTGCCAAGCAATTGGTGCGCGCTCGTCAAGAGGGAGAATTCCTCTCTAAAACCGAACTCCGCAAGCGCGGTGGACTCTCCTCAACCTTGGTTGAAAAGATGGATGAAATGGGGATTCTCGGCAATATGCCAGAGGATAATCAGTTGAGTTTGTTTGATGATTTGTTTTAATTTAAAGTCAACTTGTTCAAATAAGCCGACTAAGTTTCATCTAATTAAGACTTAACAGTAAAACCAGTAGAGATGATTTTTTTATGATTTTCATTTCTACTGGTTTTTTAGATATGATAGAATATAAGTAAGTTTTTATCCAAAGACTAAAACTTTAGGAAGTTATATATTGAAATTATCAAAAATGATTGCTATAAATTACTAATAATGATACTCTCAAACAAGAGTAAGCTTTAATGGAAGTAGTGTTTGCTATACCTTAATAACTTTTCGATATGGAATGGAGATAAGTATGATTTTAGGTGAAACTTATAGGAAAATAAGAGAAGAAAAGGGATTTCTATTTCTTCATTAGCAGGTGCTGAAATTTCAAAAATCTCAAATATCTAGATTTGAATTAGGAGAAACAGAGATTTCTGTCTTTAAGTTATTGTATCTTCTTGAAAGAATAGGAGTAACACTAGAAGAATTTCTGCTTATCTGTAATCATTATCAACCTTCGATTTTAATACCTTAATAGCTTCTGTTAAACAGGCTGCATATAATGAAGATGCTCAAGCATTACTAGATATGGTAGAGAAAGAAATAGAACTTTTTTCATGAGACAAATTCTCATTACCATAAATTAAATGCTATTTTCATCGAAAGTATTGTTTCGGGAATGGATAAGAATCATCAATTGAGTCGTCAAGACGCCTCTTATCTTACAAACTATTTATTTTCCGTTGAAAAACTGAGGGTTATTACGAAACGCTCATCCTGGAAATTGCTGTCGTGTTCTATCTCCAGATTTATTATTTAGATATGCCAAAGAGGCGCTCAAAAAGGGAAGTTGTATAGTCCTATACCTAGAAATAGACAATCTCTCATTCAACTACTTCTCAATTCTTTGATTATAATGATTGAGAACGACTTATATGAGGAATCTTTATTTTTAAAACAGGCTACGAAGAATATATTAGCGGATTCCACAGATTTTTTTGAACAAACTATTTTGCTATATTTAGATGGATATTTGGAACTGAAATTCTATCATAATCAAAAATCACTTTTAAAAAAATCGAAGAAGCTTTTAAAAAAATTTTCGAACTCTTCAATAAAACAATCTACAAAAATTACAAACAATACTTTGAGAAACACATCATTCATTTAGTAGACTAGGCCATTTATCTATAAGGTAATAACGTGATCAAACTCTTCCAATATTTTTGGACTTTGATCATGAGTAATGACAATAACAATTGCATCTCTAATGGATAGAATGTAGTCCATCATTGCTTTGGCTTTTATTGGATCAAGGTTGCTTGTAGGTTCGTCAAATATATATACAGAATATGTTTTGACTAAAAACCTAGCTAAATCAATTCGTTGCTTTTTTCCCTTCTGAAATGAGTTTGGTTTGATTGAGCTAGGCTTTTATTAAGAAAGTCTTCATTAAAACCTAAGGATTTTCTTAATTTTTCAGTTAAATGAAGGTTTCTAGCCAATTTGATATTCTCTAGAATATTGCCTTCAATCAGAAAGTCATTTTTTTGCACAAACGCAATATCTTTATATAACTCCTCTGAGGGAATATCAATATTCTGTTTTCCGTTGATTTTTTTATTTCTCCATCATAAAAGATTTTTTTGGATAATAATTTAGTATTAATTTTACTAAAGTTGTTTTCCCAGTTCCTGAAGCACTCGATAATCGCATAGCGCTTGCCTTTTTAAATTCATAGGAAAAATGATCAAATAATATTCTATTTTTCAATTTCATAATATAATTGGCTAATAGAAATGGTCGAAATATTATCACAATTAATTGTAGTTGTTTTATGAAAAATTTCATGATTCGTCTCATATAGATTTTCTTGGATATTATCAATAATGGACTTACAACTGTTGATTAAATTTTTTTATTGTAAAGAATAGATTGTAAAGGAGCAAAGACACCGTTTAATAATTGAATACTTGCTATGAGTAATCCAATAGTCAGTAAGTTATTTCTTACAAAAAGATACCAGCAACCATACAGGATAGTTGAGAGCAAAAAAACTTAGTAAGGTTCCAGTAGTTGAAGCTATGTCTTTTAAAAATTGATAAGTTTTTTTCTGGACTCTTCAAATTCTAAACTGATTCCCTGAATTTTTTTCTTGAATCCAGCTTTGAACATTTAATAACTTAATTTGTTCAAAACCATCAATAAAGTTTGTCATTTTTTTGATAAATAGTGACTATTTTGTAGGAATAATTATTAGTTGCTTTTAGTCATTAACTTTCCAGGAATTTGAGATAGAAAAAAATCGTTATACTCGACAATAAAAAGAAAGACTAATGCTAATCGCCATTCTATATAAATAATAGCAACCACACTCATGATAAGGCTCCCTAAATTTGCGATTAGAGAGATTCTAGGAATCAATAAATTTTCTTGAATAAGGTCACTATTTTTTTGGTGATATTATTTAAGAAATCTGAATGGTTACGGTTGTCAATTTGGTTAAATTCACGCGATAAATAATGTAATAAGAGACGCCTTTTTAGATCTAAAATAACTTTTTTTACATATTGGTTTTTAAGATAGGAATAGGAAGAAGAAATCAAGAACCACAGTAAAATCGAACTTACACAAATAGTGATATGAAAGAGTAATCCACTATTTGAATTAGATATACTATCAAGTATTCTTCCTAATTGCAGAGAGAAGAGTGTCATTAAAAGAGCACTTGTCAGACTTAATAAAATAAGCAAGAAATATAGTAATTTATATTGTTTCGTAATCTGGTTCATATTTTTCACCTCTTAATCTATGATAGCAACATTATATTCTAAAACTAAAACTCAGGCTGAGATCTCCCATATTTGGGACATTAATTTTATTTCTTTACTATATTTTAGCTTATAGCTATCCATTGTATATCCAATGAGTTTACATTAGCTGTCTTTTTTGTTAAAATAATAAATAGAAAGAAGGTGAGAATATGCCAAAGACGAGTATGAGCATCCGTCTGGATAGTGAGGTTAAGGAGCAGGCCCAACAGGTTTTTAATCATTTAGGAATGGATATGACAACAGCTATCAATATTTTCCTTCGTCAGGCAATTCAATATCAGGGTTTGCCTTTTGATGTTAGGCTTGATGAGAATCAAAAATTGCTCCAAGTAGTAATGGATGTAGACCAAAATCGTAATATGAGTCAGTCTTTTGAATCTGTCTCAGACTTGATGGAGGACTTGCGTGCTTAAGATTCGTTACCATAAACAGTTTAAAAAAGATTTTTAAGTTGGCTATGAAGCGTGGGTTGAAGGCAGAATTATTAGAAGAAGTATTGAATTTTTCTAGTTCAAGAAAAAAAGAACTTCCTGCTAGATATCGCGACCATCAATTGACGACGTCCAAACATTTTTCAAGGGGTTCGTGAGTGTCATATCCAACCAGATTGGCTTTTTGGTCTATAAAGGTAGACAAGTCGGAATTGATTTTAAACTTGCTGAGGACAGGAAGTCATAGTGATTTATTTTTAATATATTTTAAGGAGTTCAAGATGAAACTAAGAATTTTTGCGGAAGATAAACCGGCTGAGAAGGTGTTTGAGTATCAATTGGAACTTGCTGATCAGACAATTCTTCTATCGACAGCACTCTTGTCAGGTGCTATTGCTTTGGCAGGATTATTTTCTGCTTTGAAAGAAAAAAATAAAAATAGAAAAGAGAAACAGAATGGTTTTACCAAATTTTAAAGAAAATCTAGAAAAATACGCTAAGCTTTTGGTTGCAAACGGTGTGAACGTGCAACCTGGTCATACCTTGGCTCTCTCGATCGATGTGGAGCAACGCGAGTTGGCTCACTTAATCGTCAAAGAAGCCTATGCACTTGGAGCGCACGAAGTTATCGTTCAATGGGCAGATGACTTTGTAAATCGTGAGAAATTCCTTCACGCGCCGATGGAGCGTTTGGACAATGTACCAGAATACAAGATCGCTGAGATGAACTACCTTCTTGAAAATAAAGCAAGTCGTCTCGGTGTTCGTTCTTCTGATCCAGGTGCCTTGAACGGAGTGGATGCTGAAAAACTCTCAGCTTCTGCTAAAGCTATGGGAATTGCTATGAAGCCAATGCGTATCGCAACTCAATCTAACAAGGTTAGCTGGACTGTGGCTGCTGCAGCTGGACTTGAGTGGGCTAAGAAGGTCTTTCCTAATGCTGCGAGCGACGAAGAAGCAGTCGATCTCCTTTGGGACCAAATCTTCAAGACTTGCCGTGTCTACGAAGAAGATCCAGTTAAGGCTTGGGAAAAACATGCTGCTATCCTCAAGAGCAAGGCAGAGATGCTGAACAAAGAACAATTCTCAGCCCTTCACTACACAGCGCCTGGAACTGATTTGACACTTGGCTTGCCGAAGAACCACGTTTGGGAATCAGCAGGAGCTATCAATGCCCAAGGTGAAGGATTCTTGCCAAATATGCCAACAGAAGAAGTCTTTACAGCTCCTGACTTCCGTCGCGCAGATGGTTATGTAACGTCTACAAAACCACTTAGCTACAATGGAAATATCATCGAAGGCATCAAAGTAACCTTTGAAAATGGTCAAATCGTTGATATCACTGCAGAGAAGGGTGATCAGGTTATGAAGGACCTTGTCTTTAAGAATGCTGGTGCGCGTGCCTTGGGTGAATGTGCCTTGGTACCAGATCCAAGCCCAATTTCTCAGTCAGGGATTACCTTCTTTAACACTCTTTTCGATGAGAATGCTTCAAACCACTTGGCTATCGGTGCAGCTTACGCAACGAGCGTTGTTGGTGGAGCAGAGATGAGCGAAGAAGAGCTTGAAGCTGCAGGACTTAACCGTTCAGATGTTCACGTTGACTTTATGATTGGTTCTAACCAAATGGATATCGATGGTATCCGTGAGGATGGAACACGCGTACCACTCTTCCGCAATGGAGATTGGGCAATTTAAGGAGAATCTATGCTTGGAAGTATGTTTGTCGGTCTTTTAATCGGACTACTAGCAGGAGCTATCACCAATCGTGGCGAACGTATGGGATGCTTCGGGAAAATGTTTCTCGGCTGGATTGGTGCCTTTTTAGGACAATTACTCTTTGGTTCTTGGGGACCAAGCCTAAGCGGTACAGCCATTATCCCATCAGTTCTCGGTGCCATGATTTTGCTAGCCATTTTCTGGGAAAGAGGAAGCTAAGTTTCGCTTTAGAAGGCAGATTAACTCTAAAGAATAAGAGAGAGGCTGGGACAAAAGTCCTAGCCTCTCAATTGTCTTTGGATTGTCGATCAAGACGCAGTGGTTGAGTGGCCTCTACTACGCTGATTTCATCAGCTTTTACAGCCCTACTCAACTGTGCGGAGGTGGGACGACGAAATCGAATTCTAACGAATTACCGATTTCTGTCCCACTCTCTCTTTTTAGGTCGCTCTATAAAGTCCTTTGAAAGCACTCATCTAAGCTTAGCCACAGAGCTTTCAGTGATTGGTTCTTTTTATATTGCCTCAAGTATGGTACAATAAAAAGCATGAGAATTCAACAATTACACTATATTATCAAAATTGTAGAGACTGGTTCGATGAATGAGGCTGCCAAGCAACTTTTCATTACTCAGCCCTAGTCTATCAAATGCAGTTCGTGACCTAGAAAATGAGATGGGAATTGAGATTTTTTTATCCGAAATCCCTAAAGGAATCACCCTCACACGTGATGGGATGGAATTTTCTATCCTATGCCCGTCAGGTTGTCGAGCAAACTCAACTTCTAGAAGAACGTTATAAAGAAATCCCGATCGCTCATCGCGAGCTTTTTTTAGTGTCTTCGCAACACTATGCCTTTTGTGGTCAATGCCTTTGTTTCCTTGCTTAAGAAAGAGCGATATGGAAAAGTACGAGCTTTTTTTGCGTGAAACCAGAACCTGGGAAATCATCGACGACGTCAAGAACTTCCGCAGTGAAGTCGGAGTCCTCTTTTTAAATAGCTATAACCGAGATGTTCTTTCGAAGATGTTGGATGACAACCATCTAGTTGCTCATCCTCTCTTTACAGCGCAGCCCCATATCTTTGTCAGCAAGACCAACCCTCTTGCTAAAAGAGACAAGGTGCAGTTGGCAGACCTAGAAGACTTCCCTTACTTGAGCTATGACCAAGGAACCCATAATTCCTTCTATTTCTCAGAAGAGATTTTGTCACAAGAACACCACAAGAAATCCATCGTGGTTAGTGACCGTGCGACCTTGTTCAATCTCTTGATTGGTTTGGACGGCTATACCATCGCGACTGGTATCCTCAATAGTAATCTTAATGGAGACAATATCGTTTCGATTCCACTTGATATTGATGATCCCATTGAGCTGGTTTATATCCAGCATGAAAAGACAAGCTTGTCTAAGATGGGTGAACGCTTCATCGAGTACTTTGCTTGAAGAAGTTCGCTTTTGATAGCTAATCGTAAGTACATTAGAAAAGAAAAGGAAAATATGACACAATGAATACCAATGATTTTTGATTTTTCACTTGCCAGAGGAACTGATTGCTCAAACTCCTTTGGAAAAGCGCGATGCCTCTAAACTCTTTGATGGTCAATCGCAAAACAGGGAGAATTTCAAGATCGCCACTTTTCACTCCATTATCGAAATGCTAGAGCCAGGTGATGCCCTGGTTATGAATGATACCCGTGTCTTGCCAGCTCGACTGCATGGTCAAAAAGAAGAAACAGGGGGCCATGTTGAACTCTTGCTTTTGAAAAATATAGCAGGAGACGAATGGGAAGTGTTGGCGAAGCCAGCCAAACGTCTCAAGGTCGGCACCCGTGTTATCTTTGGTGATGGTCGACTTAGCGCAGTTGTGACCGAGGAATTAACCCATGGCGGCCGTATTGTCCGTTTTGAGTATGAAGGAATTTTCCTAGAAGTACTTGAAAGTCTTGGAGAAATGCCTTTGCCTCCTTATATCCATGAAAAAGTTGGATGACCGTGAACGTTACCAGACAGTCTATGCCAAGGAAAGTGGTTCAGCTGCTGCTCCGACTGCAGGTCTGCATTTTACCAAAGAATTACTAGAAGAAATCCAGCAAAAAGGAGTTCACCTAGTTTACTTGACCTTGCACGTTGGGCTTGGAACCTTTAGACCTGTTTCGGTAGATAACCTGGATGAACACGAGATGCACTCAGAGTTTTATCAATTGTCTGAGGAAGCTGCAGCGACCTTGCGTCAGGTCAAAGGAAAATGGTGGCCGTGTGATTGCTGTGGGGACAACCTCTATCCGTACACTAGAAACCATCGGAAGCAAGTTTGATGGGTCAAATCCAAGCAGACTCTGGCTGGACCAATATCTTTATCAAGCCAGGCTATGACTGGAAGGTTGTGGATGCTTTTTCTACTAATTTCCACTTGCCTAAGTCAACCTTGGTCATGCTTGTTTCAGCCTTTGCAGGCCGTGAATTGGTCCTCGAAGCCTACCAGCATGCTATTGACCAAAAATACCGTTTCTTTAGCTTTGGTGATGCCATGTTTATCTATTAAAAATAGAAGGGCTAATTCCTGATTGGATTAGCCTTTTTTGATGTCAAATAGCTATTGAATTATATGGAAATAAATGATACACTGAAAACTACAGCTTAGCCATCAAAAATATATGTAATTTCAGGCTAGCCATTTTAGATGCAGATGAAACTGTATCATCATTTTAAAAGGAGATTATCATGAAAAAAACATTGCGCTACACCAGTCTTTCAGCTCTTGCCTTGTTGGCTGCTGTGACACTTGCTGCTTGTGGAGGAAATGCTGAAAAGACTACAGCATCTTCAAGCAAAGAGGCTTCTTCTAAAGTAACTAAGGAGTCATCAAGTAAAACAGAAGCTAGTCAAAAAGAGGAGCAGAAGTCTGAGACGAGCCCATCAAGTTCCGCAAGCACTCAAACGGATAAGAAGGAAGAGAAGAAAAAAACTCCAGAAGCTTACGCAAAATTCCTTGGAACGTGGGAAAACTATGCTGGAACAACAGCGACAGTTACAGCGGATGGAATCGTGACCATTCAAAGTTCAAAAGGAACCTTCCAGTATGAAATGGGGCAAGTAGAGGAAAAAGATGGCTACTATTCAACAGGAATCCATCTTGTCGATGGTGGAGAAGGTGCACGCCTCATCTATACACCAGCAGGTGTAGCAAATGAATTGACTGGTACGGATGGTAGCCAAGACGTCTTGGCAATCGGCCAATCACCAAGCGACAAAGATAGTCATTTTTACCGTAATTAAGAGTGAAAAAAAGAAGTGAGCCAAATCGACGGCTCGCTTTTTTGAGTGGTGAAAAGTATGGATGAGATTGATTTGACAAGTAAAAAGCCTTGATTCCAAGACTTTTTCCTGTTGATTTAGATGCCCCTACAGGGATTTGGGAGGACTTTCATATTGAGAGCAATTAAAAATATTGAAATATAAGTGATTTTAGGTATTTTCAATGTCATGATTTAAAAATGGGACAAAGTGGGGCAAAAACCATACAGATTCTACTGTATGGTTCTTTTTATCTAACCAAGAAAGGTTAAAACTTATTAAAACAAAATGCAATCAACTGTTGAAAACTTTTTAGTCCGTGTAATATAAAAACAAGTAAAAAAAGTTGAACTATAGGAATATTGTGTCATAATAGGTAATAGATGAATAATTAATAGATTGGAAATAATGCTTTCTTACCTTAACAAGTTGAATTGGTTGTACATTTTTTTCGTCGCAATTATGTTATCTCTCGAGTTTAGCTAGTTTTTTATAAGCTCTGGTTTCTAATCAATATAACAAATTTTAGAAGTGCATAAGACAAGATGGTGACATTACTACAGTCATTTCTAGTCACCATATGTTGCTGGCACAGGCTGTTTGTGCCGTCAGCTATTTACCAGTCAATTTGATCAAAGGGCTTAATTATTATTTTTTTGAAAGGTCTTTTATGGAAAAAAATTCTTTCTTTAGGTCTGACAGGTAAGAAATTACTTGTTCAGGGTTTCTTGTTTGTTCTGCTAGGTCTTATCTTGATGGTCACGGGAACTTGGTTGCCAGTGACGGTTATTCGACTGGTTCTGTTTTTAGCTTGGATAGCAACGGTCTTAGATTTAGTATTACGTATTTTCAAAAAAAGTCAGTCAACGGACACCTTGGGAGTTGCACTGGTTAAATTGTTAGTGATGGGATATTTGCTAGGCTCGAATCTTGCTACTGATGTGCCAATTTATATTTTGGCTCTTGTGATTGGAATTTCTCAGATTTTTCATGCTAGTATCAACCTTGTCACCTATGTTCTCTACCGCAAAAACAAAATTCGACCTCGTTTTCGTTTCTTACTAGATGGTCTCGTACTAGTTTTTCTTGGTGGGACTAGTCTTTTGTCCTCTACAGGAAATTCTGTCTTTCAACTCTTTGTATTAGGGGCTTATTTTTTCCTTTATGGTGTGTCCAATATCCGTGATGGTTTCTTGTTTGAGGAGGAAATTGGGAAAAACCATCTCAAACGTCGTGTCAGAATGAGCTTACCTATTGCCCTAGCCGCTCTCATCCCTGCAAGTACTTTAGCAAAAATCAATAAATTCATGCAGGAAAATGCTGATGAGGAAGAGGAAATCTATCTTGGAATGGTGAAGTTTGGTAAGACAGCAGATCTTGAAATTTTCGTTCATACAGCGGAGACTTCTCTATTTTTCAGCTATTGGTCATGTGGACCTTTGTTATCAAGGACGTGTGATTTCTTATGGAAACTATGATCCGTCATCTGAGACCTTATTTGGTATGGTTGGAGATGGTGTTTTTATATTTTTGCGACCGTGATAAGTACATTGACTTATGTAAACAGGAGAGTCAAAAACGCTATTTGGTTACGGAATAGATTTGACACCGGAAATGGAAGAAGCGGTTCAGGAAAAATTAGCTGAATTAAAAACAACTAACGATTCCTTGGGAGCCAAGCGCAGATAAAAATTAAAACGGAAGATGGTAAGGAAGACTACACCTACGCTTATAAAATCAGACATGAGACGGATGGGGAACTTTATAAATTTATCAAATCTAAGTTTAAATCCTACTTTGTCTTATCTACAAACTGTGTGCTCTTGGCTGATACCATAGTCGGTCAGGCTGGCACCGATATCCTCTCACCCAAAGGATTTATCGCTCCAGGAACTTACCAAGCCTACCTTAATCGAGAGTTTGAAAAAAACCAAATAGTATAGTCGTATCTAAACATGTTTTATTAAGGAGAATTTATGAACTTAGTAAAAATACACCCCGTTAATACTTTTTTTATAGGGCTGGTTGCTCTTGTAATTCTGAATGCATCGAGCTTTATATCAGGAGCAATCTCTCTCTTTGATGTAATATCAACCTTGATTTATGGTGCTGTTATTGCTTTTGTGCTCAATGTTCCCATGAAAAAAATTGAACAGTACTTAGTTAAATTGAAGGTAAAAGGCAGAGTTGCGTCGTCCGATTGCCATGGTACTTGTTTTTCCTAGCTCTTATCTTAATCGTGATTGCTCTTTTTGGTTTTGGTGCTGCCAACCCTAGCCCAGACTATTAGTCAGCTGGGAACAGTCCTTTCAACAGTCCTTACTCAACTAGGGAAATTGCTAGGCAGCTCGGAATTTGTAACCAAAGACATGTTGTCAACTATCGTATCAGGAATTCAGGGACAGTCTAGCTCTATTAGCCAAGCTTTGATAGGTTTTTTATCAGGTCTGACTAGTAATATCGGCAATATTTTTTCAAGTTTGATGAATGCCTTTTTGATTATAGTCTTCACCTTTTTATTTTTATCCAGTAAGGAACATTTGGCAGCGATGACGAGTCGACTTCTAAAAGTTTTTCTTCCAGAGAAGGTGGTGATAAAGTTGACTTACATTGGACAAGTAGCACTAGAGACTTATGACCAATTTTTGATGAGTCAGCTGATTGAAGCAGTTATCATAGGAGTTATGATAGCGGTTGGTTACAGCGTGTTTGGGATACCCTATGGAGTAATGACAGGTATCTTTGCAGGAGTGCTATCGTTCATTCCTTATGTAGGGCCTATGATTGCTTGTGTTGTGGGAGCGATTTTTATCTTCACAGTGAGTCCTACTCAAGCCTTACTTTCTCTTCTTCTATATCAAGTTATACAGCTGATTGAAGGAAACCTTATTTATCCTAGAGTTGTAGGTCAGTCTATTGGTTTGCCAGCCCTTTTTCACGCTTGCGGCTGCTAGTATTGAGGCAATCTCTTTGGCTTACTTGGGATGATATTCTTTACACCCATATTTGCTGTTATCTATCGATTGGTTAAAGAATTTGTCGTTGCAAAGGAAAATCAGGTAGATTGAGAAAGACTGAATTTAATAAGATATACTAAGAAGAGAGTGAAAGATTCTCTTCTCTTTTATTTCTAAATGACTTGCTCTTGTTCTGTTGCGAAAAATTTATGAATTCATAATAGCCCATTTTTAATCTCTATCGGATTGGCCATGTAATATGGGCACAAATTAGTATAGTTTAGTTAATTATAGACTAGCTCTGTACTGTAAAAAACAGTTGGTCTTATCAAATATTGCTAGCAATTGATTGAGAATAAATGATAAGTTTGATAAGGTTGGAAAACCTTTATAATGATTTGCTACAAAAAGTTATTTGACATCAAAAAAGCCTTGAAATCAAGGCTTTTTCCTGTTGTTTAGATGCCCCCTGCATGAATTTGTAAGAACTTTTCATATTGAAAATAAACAAAAGTGTTGAAATATAGCTGATTTTAGGGAAATACTTTTAGGTGTTTTCAATGTCAGGATTTAAAAATGGGGCAAAAGTGGGGCAAAAACGAATGACTCACATTTGGTTTGAAAACCTATAATACCTAATGATTATGCCATACTAGATATATAGTGTTGTTATAAATAAATGTCAGTGCGAGTTCAAATCGGAGGATAAAATGGAAAAACAAATTAATGAAAAAAAAGCCTTGGTTCCCAAAGCTTTTTAATGTTATAAACTCATTAAAATATCCCCCAGTTAGATTTGGAATATTTTTTATTCTGTGTCATATAAAAATAAATAAAATGAATGGTTATAGCTAGAGCTAAAATGGTTGTTATACTCACTACTATTATAGGATTAGAAGCAAAGATTAAAGAGAGAATCAAGGCAGCCAGATAGAGTGTCGCTTGGACACAGTAGTAACTTTTCGAATAGCGAAGATAGTGTTTGTTATGGGGCCCATTTACTAGGACAGCAGCTTGAAAGAGGCCAAATCCGATATAAGAGAAGCTGGTTGCAAAGAGACGATTAGCTTCAGGATTCAGAAGAAAACTCATCGATACAGTCATCATCATAAGCCCAATGAAAATAGGATAGTGACTGTAAATTAGAAATAGCCCCTTTTGATTAGATTTTTCATCAATAGCATGGTCGAATTGACCAAAATAAAACAAGAACAGAGAAATCATAATAATGAAATAAAGAACCGAATAAATCGAGAAATTCTCGATTGTAAAGAAGTTAACTAGCTCCGTAATCATCTCTCCAAACATAATAATGACAAGAAGGAGATGCGCTCGATTAAATGGGGAGATTTACCTGGTAATGCTTATCTTTATTAAGCAAGATACTTGGCATAATAAATGTTAGCAGAATACTAGCAAATAAGACAGAGACTCCAACGTAAATAGGAAGAAGAGCTGCTAAATAGACTCCTAAACTTCCTAGACCTGTTATCCATAGAAAAACCTTTGATACTTTCCCGATGAACATCATCGGTTGATTTTTCTAAAAATTCAACCAAATATTGAAAAAAATAAGGTAAGGGTTAATGTACCAATAGCCCAACAGAGATAATGAAAAATATTGTTGCCAATCAGGTCCAATCATATTGGCTATAAAGAGTAAAATTCCCATTTTGATAAACATGATTACTATGTTAAATAAAGAGTTCTTTCCATAGCGATTGGTATAATCGGTTTGAATCATCCAGGAATCGATGAGAAGCAAAGTAGCAATGAAAAAATCAAGGAAAAAGAATTCCAAGTCAAAATACCGTTATGAAGATGGTCAATTAAAGTAGTTACTTTTTGAAATTGCAAAAACAAAAAAACTAAGTCATAAAAAGTTCTGAAAAATTCTACACGTTTATGTTTAATAAGAGTTGTCATCTTAAGACCTTTCTATTTTAGAAGTACAATTTATTATAACAGAAAATGGTAATGAGAGAAAAGGATATGCTTAAATAATTTCATGTGGCGCGAATTGTCAAAATCTTGACTTCTTTTGTCATTTACTTGAAAAAGCAACCCTGACGAGTTGATTAAAATCCTATTAAAAATTAACTTTGTCAGGATCATCCTGAGTTTTGATGCCTTGAATCTTATCCAAGACCGCCATATCTTCCTCTGATAAGTCGAAGCCGAAGATATCCAAGTTAGCTTTTATATTTTTAGGTGTCACAGACTTAGGTAGTGGCAAGAAACCTTTTTGAAGGCTCCAACGCAGAGCAACTTGTGCCACAGATTTACCGTTACGTTCAGCCACTGCTTCAACATCTTCATTTCCAAAAATACCACCTGTAGCCCTAGTGGACTATAGGCTTCAAAGAAGGATATCGCGCTCTTGGCAATAGGCAACTAAGTCTTTTTGGTCACAACCTGGAGCCAAGAGGATTTGATTGACATGTGGCACAATTTCAGCTGTTTCAAGAAGAGCTTCTAGGTGATGTTGCATAAAGTTAGACACACCGATAGCACGCACCTTACCTTCTTTGTAGGCTTCTTCCATTGCCTTCCAAGCGCCTGCATTACCAGACTTCAAGCATCATTCTCACGAAGCGCCTTTGGATTAGGCCAATGGATAAGCAAAAAGATCCAAATAATCCACACCAAGTCTTTCGAGAGACTCATCGATAGAAGTCTTAGCCAACTCGTAATCGTGCTTATCATTCCAAAGTTTGGTAGTTAGGAAAAATATCCTCACGTGCCAAATCACTATCAGCAATCGCCTTACCTACAGAAACCTCGTTACCGTAAATTTGTGCGGTATCAATATGTGTGTAACCCGCCTTAAGTGCGAAGCTAACGCTGTTATAGGCTTCTTCGCCTTCAACAATTTGCCAAGTTCAAAAACCAATTTTTAGGAATAGCAACCCCATTTGCAAGTGTATATGTTTCCATGATTTTCACCTTTTTCTTTTTTAATAGTACTATCTTAAATAAGATAAGGCAAAAATGCAAAAGATTTGCTACAGCTATTATTATGAATAGTTCCTTACTTCTTTTTCCGATGTTCGTAACAGCCTTTTGGAGATATTATTACTTGGGAAGAGAATGAATTTGTTGGTATTGTAAAATACAATCTTCAAAACTGCGACATTATTATCAAGAGCTTGAAATATTTTTTCTTCAGTATTTAGATAACTCATATGTGACTGATAACTTTGAACTGGATTTATATAGACAGGCTGTGTTAAAAGATGGTCCCTTGTCTTATAACCAATGTTTCGGTTTTGTTCCTTTACTAGCATTAGGTGCCTTTAAAGATGTGGAACATATGGATAAGCTAAAAACCTTGGAGCACATTTATCTCATGTACCAACTTACAGGCGGAGTAATGGACGATTGATAATAAGTAATCACCGTGAGGTGTTTTTTTCTATTAAATCGAGGTGTTAGATAAATAGCGAGTCTTTGATGAGAGTCGCTTATTTTGTGAATATAAACTTTTTGGTACAAAAAACAAAATGACAAGCAAAAAAGCCTTATAAATCAAGGCTTTTTCCTGTTGTTTAGATGCCCCCTACAGGGATCGAACCTGTGACCCACGGATTAAGAGTCCGCTGCTCTGCCAGCTGAGCTAAGGAGGCAAACAAAAAAGCTGTATTGGTGCCGAAACTTCACGGTTTGTATTGAACCCGCGCAATTAAGCAGGTGGGCAACTCGCTCTAACTGAAGCTGTTTCCGTGTGAGACGGCCTACATGCTGTTAGAAGACTTTTGTTTCCCTAATAATACAAAAAATAGTCGGTCAACACTTAAGTGTGAGGTCGTACACCACAGCGTTTCTATGTTTATATAATACCACTTTTTCAAAAAAATCAAAGGGGTAAAATGTAATTATTTGGAAAGGATTTCACAAATTTTTTAGTTTATCAATGGTTTCCTTGCGTTGAGCCAGGGCCCGTTCGTATTTTCCACTATCTTCTGGAGAAAAGTAGTGATGGTCACGGATTTTTTCTGGTAGGTATTCTTGCTTGACCCAGTGACCAGGATAATTATGTGGATAGAGATAATTTTGGGCGTTACCTAATTCCTTGCTACCGCTATAATGTCCATCTCGCAAGTGACGTGGAATCGGCAGATGCCCCGATGTTTTAAGGTCAGACAAGGCCTTATCTATAGCCACGTAGGCTGAGTTAGACTTAGGTGAAAGTGCCAGATCAATGACGACATTGGCAATGAGGATGCGAGCTTCGGGGAAACCGATTCTTTGCGCAGCATCCAAAGCAGTTACGGTATGGATTTGCGCTTCTGGATTAGCTAAGCCAATATCTTCATAAGCAATCACAGTCAAACGACGAGCTAGGCTAGGAAGGTCACCAGCTTCTATCAAGCGAGCAGCATAGTGGAGACTAGCATCGACATCGGATCCACGGATGGATTTTTGCAGGGCAGATAGAACATCATAGTGTCCGTCTCCATCCTTGTCCATAGTGATGTAGCTTCTCTGAAGACTATTTTCCATGATGTCAAGCGTGATATGACGGATGCCGTCATCATTTTCTGGAGTGGAGAGAACTGCTAAATCAAGTGAGTTAAAGGCAGAGCGGAGGTCTCCGTTGGTAGATGTTGCGATAAAATCAAGGGCATCATCATCTAGCTCAACAGGGAAATCAAAGCCTCGTTCAGGGTCAGTCAGGGCTATTTGAATGGCTCCTTTGACATCTTGGTTAGACAAGGATTCCAACTCAAAAATCTGAACGCGACTGCGGATGGCTGGAGTGACAGAAAAGAAAGGGTTTTCAGTTGTCGCCCCAATCATGATGACCAGTCCGCTTTCCAAGAGAGGCAAGAGGAAGTCTTGTTTAGTCTTGTCAAGACGATGAATCTCGTCTAGTAGCAGCACAAGGCCACCTGAGAATTTAGCTTCTTCAGCGATTTCTTGGAGACGTTTTTTACTATCAACAGTGGCATTGAAGGTCCGAAAAGCATACTTGGTCGTTCCAGCGATGGCTGAGGCGATACTGGTTTTTCCGATACCCGGAGGTCCATAAAGAATCATGGATGACAAGCGGTTAGCCTCCACCATGCGACGGATGATTTTACCTGGGCCAACCAGATGCTCCTGACCGATGACCTGGTCGATGGTTTTGGGGCGCATACGAAGCGCGAGATTGTCTGGCATAGCAGTCCTTTCTAACATGGATTTTCTGATACTAATGTGGTAATATGGTAGTATCTATTTTAGCATATTTCCGAGTATTCGGGGCGATTTAAGAGTCGTATAGAAAGAGGACAAAATGGCAACATACGGATTTTTAGATGTTTTACAAGAAGAGTTGGATAAGAACTTTCCTTTTGATTATGAGATTAGTTGGGACAAGCGTAATCATGCGGTTGAAGTGAGTTTTCTATTAGAGGCACAAAATGCTGCAGGGGTGGAGATGTTAGATGAAGACGGAGAGGTTTCGTCAGATGATATCCTTTTTTTGAAGAAGCGGTACTTTTTACAACCCTGCCAAGTCAACAGTTAATGAAGAAGACTATCTCACGGTCATCCCTTACCCTGCCGAAGAAAGGTTTTTTTCTCGTGAATTTTTTTAGCTTATTTTTGCGCTATTCCTTAAAAGATACTGCAGAGGTTGGACTAGATGCCCTCATGGACTTTTTGGAAGACCCAGAAGCAGAAGAATTCGTCATGGAATGGAACCAAGAAGTCTTTGAAGAAGGGAAAGTCGGTTTGGAAGAGGGAGAATTTTACCCTTATCCGAGATACTAGGAGCTTGTAGTGGATATAGACATTTCGGATTTTACTGGCTGCAAAATTGCTCTATTTTGTGGAGAAGAGCTACTGACCATCTTACGTGATGACAAGGACAATATCCCTTGTCCCAACATGTGGGAGTTGCCGGGTGGGGGCCGTGAAGGGGACGAGAGCCCTTTTGAGTGCGCAGCGCGTGAAGTTTATGAGGAACTGGGAATTCATTTAGATGAAGACTGTCTGCTTTGGAGCAAGGTCTATCCCAGCATGCTCTATGAATGTCGGCAGTCTGTCTTTATGGTCGGTCAGCTAAGTCAGGATCAGTTTGATAGTATCACCTTTGGAGATGAAGGACAGGCTTACAAACTGATGAGCATTGAGGAATTTCTCACTTCTAAACAGGCAGTACCTCAGCTCCAGGGGAGATTGAGGGATTATTTGGAGGAAAGTTTATGATAAGACTTGAGAGAGCAGGAGCAGAAGATTTAGAAACGATTATTGCCATTCAAAGAGCTAGTTTTAAAGCAGTTTATGACAAATACCAAGATGAATATGACCCTTATCTCGAGGACCGTGAACGCATTAAGTGGAAACTAGGCGAGCGTCCCAATAGTTATTACTATTTTGTGAAAAAAGCTGAAGAGAAGATTGGTTTTTTACGAATTCAGACCAATGACGAGTTAACGAAAGCTTGGTTGGGAACGGCAGCGATTTTGCCCCAGTATCAGGGAAAAGGGTATGGTTCTGAAGGATTGGAATTGCTGGAAAAGGAATTTCCAACCATCACACAATGGGATTTGTGTACGGTGTTACAGGATGCAGGCATGGTCGCCTTCTACGAGAAAAATGGCTATCGTCAAACCCATATCGAGCCTGAAAAAGAAGGCATGGATATGGTCTACATGAAAAAAATTGATAGAGAAATAGAAAGGATGGTTCAGTTTAATTTCTAAACTGAACCAGCCCTAAACACTGTGCCAAAAAGATAAACATCTCTTAGACACAAGCGTCTTCAGAGAGTTTCCTATTTTGGCTTTGTGTTTTACGGGCTTGGTATCTTAATGATGGAAACATGGCAAGAGTTAAAAGTTACAGTGAAGCGTGAGGGAGAGGAGCTGGTCTCTAATCTCTTGATTGAGCTAGGAGCGCAAGGTGTTGCGATCGAAGACAGCATGGACTATGTGGGGAATGTGGATCGATTTGGAGAGATTTTCCCTGAGGTCGAGCAACAAGAAGAAATCGTGGTGACAGCCTACTACCCTGATACGATTGATATAGCAGCGGTGGAAGCGGACTTGCAAACACGTCTCTCAGAATTGACCGACTTTATGGACTTAGGAGAAGTCAAGATTGGTACGACTGCCTTGGCTGAGGAAGACTGGGCTGACAACTGGAAGAAATATTATGAGCCAGCTCGTATCACTCATGACTTGACTATCGTGCCGTCATGGACGGACTATGAGGCGACAGCAGGCGAGAAGATTATCAAGCTAGATCCTGGTATGGCCTTTGGGACAGGGACCCACCCAACAACCAAGATGAGCCTTTTTGCCTTGGAGCAGGTTCTTCGCGGTGGGGAAACAGTCCTGGATGTAGGGACTGGTTCAGGGGTCCTTTCTATTGCTAGCTCCCTTCTAGGTGCCAAGGAAATTTTTGCCTATGACCTGGACGATGTGGCGGTTCGTGTCGCTCAGGAAAATATTGAGCTCAACCCAGGCATGGAAAATATCCATGTGGCACCAGGAGATTTGCTTAAGGGCGTGGAGATTGAAGCAGATGTTATCGTGGCTAATATCTTGGCGGATATCCTCATTCATCTGACGGATGATGCTTATCGCTTGGTCAAGGATGAAGGCTACCTTATCATGAGTGGCATTATCAAGGACAAGTGGGACATGGTGCGTGAGTCGGCTGAGTCCGCTGGATTTTTCCTTGAAACCCACATGATACAAGGGGGAATGGAATGCCTGCGTCTTTAAGAAAACTAAGGATATTTCAGGTGTGATTGGAGGCTAGCATGCAACAGTATTTTGTAAAAGGTCTTGCCACATCACCAGTCACCATCGAGGACAAGGAAACCAGTAAGCACATGTTTCAGGTGATGCGCTTAAAGGAGGATGACGAAGTTACTCTAGTCTTTGATGATGGAATTAAGCGCTTGGCGCGCGTGATGGATGTGGAAGCCCGTCAGTTTGAGTTGGTCCAAGAATTAACTGACAATGTGGAACTGCCCGTTCAAGTGACCATTGCATCTGGATTTCCCAAGGGAGACAAGCTGGAGTTTATCACTCAAAAAGTGACGGAACTAGGTGCCAGCCAGATTTGGGCCTTTCCTGCTGACTGGTCGGTCGCCAAGTGGGATGGCAAGAAATTGGGTAAAAAGGTTGAAAAACTAGAAAAAATTGCCCTTGGAGCGGCTGAGCAAAGCAAGCGTAATGTTGTTCCAAGTATCCAGCTTTTTGAGAAAAAGCAGATTTTTCTAGCACAACTGGACCAATTTGACCGCATTGTTGTCGCTTACGAAGAATCAGCCAAAGAAGGGGAAAGCGCTGCGCTCTTACAAGCAGTCGCTGGTCTTGAAAAAGGCGCCAAATTGCTCTTTATCTTTGGTCCAGAAGGTGGTCTGTCACCTGCAGAAATTGAAAGTTTTGAAGCTAAAGGAGCTGTTTTGGCAGGACTTGGTCCTCGCATTCTAAGAGCAGAAACAGCACCGCTTTACGCCTTATCAGCCCTTAGTGTTTTATTAGAATTAGAGAAATAAGAGGAAGAAAATGGAACAAAAACACCGTTCAGAATTTCCAGAGAAGGAACTTTGGGATTTAACAGCCCTATACCAAGACCGTGAGGATTTCTTACGTGCGATCGAGAAGGCTCGCGAAGACATTAATCAATTTAGCCGTGACTACAAGGGTAATCTTCATACTTTTGAGGATTTTGAGAAGGCCTTTGCGGAATTGGAACAAATCTACATTCAGATGAGCCATATTGGAAACTATGGCTTTATGCCTCAGACGACAGACTATAGCAATGATGAATTTGCTAACATTGCCCAGCTGGGATGGAATTTGAAACAGATGCCAGCGTAGCCTTGACCTTTTTTGACGATGCCTTGGTGGCAGCGGACGAGGAAGTCTTGGACCGTTTGGGTAAATTGCCACATTTAACAGCTGCCATTCGTCAGGCCAAAATCAAAAAAGCCCACTATCTAGGGGCTGATGTGGAGAAGGCCTTGACCAATCTCGGTGAAGTTTTCTACAGTCCGCAGGATATTTACACTAAGATGCGAGCTGGGGATTTTGAAATGGCTGACTTTGAAGCCCATGGCAAGACCTACAAAAACAGCTTTGTGACCTATGAAAATTTCTACCAAAATCATGAGGATGCTGAGGTTCGTGAGAAATCCTTCCGTTCCTTCTCAGAAGGACTTCGTAAGCACCAAAATACGGCCGCTGCAGCCTATCTAGCCCAAGTCAAGTCTGAAAAACTACTAGCAGATATGAAGGGTTACGACTCAGTCTTTGATTATCTCCTGGCTGAGCAAGAAGTGAACCGTGCTATGTTTGATCGTCAGATTGACCTCATCATGAAGGATTTTGCGCCCGTTGCTCAGAGATACCTCAAGCATGTTGCCAAGGTAAATGGTCTTGAAAAGATGACCTTTGCAGACTGGAAATTGGATTTGGATAGTGCCCTCAATCCTCAAGTGACCATTGACGACGCCTATGATTTGGTCATGAAGTCGGTAGAACCTTTGGGACAAGAATATTGTCAGGAAGTTGCTCGCTATCAAGAAGAGCGCTGGGTGGACTTTGCTGCTAACAGTGGCAAGGATTCTGGTGGTTATGCGGCGGATCCATATCGCGTGCACCCTTATGTCCTCATGAGCTGGACTGGTCGTTTGAGCGATGTTTATACCTTGATTCATGAAATCGGGCATTCTGGTCAATTCATCTTTTCAGACAATCACCAAAGCTATTTCAACGCTCACATGTCTACCTACTATGTTGAAGCACCGTCAACTTTTAATGAATTGCTCCTCAGTGACTACTTAGAGAACCAGTCTGATGACCCTCGTCAAAAACGCTTTGCCCTTGCTCACCGCTTGACAGACACCTACTTCCATAACTTTATTACCCACCTCTTGGAAGCAGCCTTCCAGCGTAAGGTGTATACATTGATTGAAGAAGGAGAAACCTTCGGAGCAAGCAAACTCAACAGCATTATGAAGGAAGTTTTGACGGATTTCTGGGGCGATGCCATTGAGATTGATGATGATGCAGCTTTGACTTGGATGCGCCAAGCTCACTACTACATGGGCTTGTATAGCTATACCTACTCAGCAGGACTAGTCATCTCGACTGCGGGTTACCTTCATCTGAAACATTCAGAAACTGGAGCTGAAGATTGGCTCAATCTCCTTAAATCAGGTGGTAGCAAGACACCGCTTGAGTCAGCTATGATTATCGGAGCTGATATTTCAACAGATAAACCACTCCGTGATACCATTCAATTCTTGTCAGACACAGTTGACCAGATTATCGCCTACAGTGCCCAGTTGGGAGAGTAAATTAAAAGAGTCTGGGACAAAAGTCTAACCTTAAATATAAAAAGCGAACAAAACGAGTTATCTGACACTCAGAATTCTGTCTTGTTCGCTTTTTTTCTAATCTATCGATTTTAAAAATTTATAATAAAAGAATTCCTAAAAATCAAAATTTTTTGTCCTGGCCTCTTAAATTATCCCCAAAAGCTATCTTCTTCAGCTTGATCTGAAGAGAAGAGCCAAACTTCTTTGATTTTTCCGTCTTCAATACGGAAGAGGTCAATCCCGTTCATATTGAGTTCAGTACCATCAGCACGTGTTCCAAGAAAAGTAACATTGGTTGCGATTAAATCCTTATTGTTAGAAACCCAATTTGTTACCACCTTAAAAAGTTCCATTAGTTTTCTCAGCAAATGTAGCCAAGTGAGGTCCTAGCTTGGCCTTACCAACAACTGAACCAGATACACTATGATTACCAGGTTGATGCCAGATAATATCGTCTGCCATCGTTTCAAAGACACCAGGAAAGTCCCCAGCAATTAAAGCTTGGTTATAAGTATTGAAAAATTTCTAAGTTTGTTGACATATATATTCTCCATTTCTTTTTTTATGATATAATTGTAACAGTTACAAACAAAAAAACAAGTAGACACTTTTTTTGATAGCTAGTATCAAAAGTAGTACTTTTATTGATACTAAAAGATAAATTTTTTTAAAAAAATAGAAAGAAGATATTTTATGACAAATAAAGTGAGTGAGTATGGTATTTGTCCATTTGCGACAACGCAGAGGGTTTTAACAGGGAAATGGGCACTGGTAATCATTTATCAGTTGAGTACGGGTACTAAACGATTTAAAGAATTGCAGAGATTATTGCCTGGGATTACTCAAACTATTTTGACACGTCATCTCCGTCAATTAGAAAAGGATAAGATTGTTCAACGAAAGGTCTATGCGGAAGTTCCCCCACGAGTTGAGTACAGCTTAACCGAAATGGGGCAGGAATTCAAAGTTGTTTTAGATGCTGTCGAGAAATGGGGTCTAGATTATATCAAGTTGCTAGAAATGTAGAGGTATTGACCATGTATCAAAAGTTACTTAGAAAAATAGCAGAAGAAAAACCGAGCTATCGTCAAGAAGAAATCCTGTGGTTGCTTGAGCACATAGGGGATACTAGTCCAGAGATTCGCGATGAATTGGTTTTTACCAGTTTGGCTAGGGGGATTCAAGAAGAGTTATTTATCAAGGAGCAATTTCAGTTGATTGCTGCTGAGATTGTCTCTGATGGTGGGCTAGATAAAGAGATTGATAAGACAGGAGCTTCAACGCTTGAACGTTCTTTTAGGGCCCTTATTTATGCCAATCTCTTATCTGCTGATGGTAATGAACAGTCTCTTTTTTATCGAGAGCTAAAAACTGATATCAGAAATACGATGCTCGATCAAGGTTTGCATTACCTTGAAAAAGAAGAGGATACGACAGGTTTTTCAAGTCAGTATGGTTGGGTGCATGCTTTTGCTCATGGGAGCTGATCTTTTGACTGAAGTTGTTTGTCATCCAGACTTTTCTAAAAATAGAGTTCATGAAGTATTTGACATACTTGGCCAACTATTTAAAAGAATTTCGGTTCGATTTATAGATGATGAGGACTGGCGCTTGGCCAGAGTCCTTTACGAACCTATTTTGCAAGGAAAGGTGGAGCAAGCGACACTAGCTTCTTGGATAAAAGTCACTTGATTTCCAGATAGAAGAGAGGAAGATTTTTTTATCAAATTTTTCCAATTTTCAGATCCTGTCTCTTAGAAGTCTATGTTCAACTCGACCAGAGAAATAATTTACAAGATGACTTGAAAAAAAGCTATTCAATCTTTTCCAATATTAGATTTTGATTATCAAATGTGAAAATTTGCACAAAATTTCCAAGCACATTTCTTGAAACCCTTTCCTTCTTCTGATAGACTAATACATAGTTTGAAAAAAAGGAGATTTAACATGAAAAAAATTTGTTGCTGAATTAATCGGTACTTTTTATGCTTGTGTTCATCGGAACAGGAGCTGTTGTTTTTTTGGAAATGGTATTGAAGGACTTGGACACCTTGGAATTGCTCTTGCTTTTGGTTTGGCAATCGTAGTCGCAGCTTTCTCAGTTGGAACTGTTTCAGGTGCTCACTTGAACCCAGCTGTTTCTATCGCTATGTTTGTTAACAAACGTTTGTCATCTTCAGAGCTTGTAAACTACATCCTCGGTCAAGTGGTTGGTGCTTTCCTTGCATCAGGATCTGTCTTCTTCCTCTTGGCAAATTCAGGTATGTCAACTGCAAGTCTTGGTGAAAATGCCTTGGCAAATGGTGTAACTGTCTTTTGGTGGTTTCTTGTTTGAAACAATTGCAACTTTCTTATTTGTTTTGGTCATCATGACTGTAACTTCAGCAAGCAAAGGTAATGGCGCAATCGCTGGTTTGGTGATTGGTTTGTCATTGACAGCTTTGATTCTAGCTGGCTTGAACATCACTGGACTTTCAGTAAACCCAGCTCGTAGCTTGGCTCCAGCTGTCTTGGTGGGTGGCGCAGCTCTTCAACAAGTTTGGATTTTCATCCTTGCACCAATCGTTGGTGGAGTTCTTGCAGCTCTTGTTGCTAAAAACTTCCTTGGAACTGAAGAATAATTGAAACTCAAAAAGCCTTGCTCCTCATCTTGAGGAACAGGGCTTTTTCGTATGATACTCTTCGAAAATCTCTTCAAACTACGTCAGCGTCCATCTGCAACCTCAAAACAGTGTTTTGAGCTGACTTCGTCAGTTTTATCTACAACCTCAGAGCAGTGCTTTGAGCAACCTGCGGCTAGCTTCCTAGTTTGCTATTTGATTTTCATTGAGTATGAGTTTAGCGGTTGTCAATTTTCTCTGGATAAAGGTCGTGTTGGAAGAGGCGTTGTTCTGCCAATCCTTCATACTTGGTTCTAGGTCTACCGTAGTTGTAGTAAGGGTCGATTGAAATGCCACCGCGTGGAGTGAATTTTCCCCAGACCTCTAAATAGCGAGGGTCTAGCAAGTTGACCAAGTCTTTCCCGATGGTATTGATACAGTTTTCGTGAAAATCCCCATGATTTCGGTAACTAAAGAGGTAGAGTTTGAGGGATTTTGACTCGACACAGAGCTTGTCAGGAATGTAGGAAATATAAATAGTTGCAAAATCTGGCTGAGCAGTGATAGGGCACAGGGAGGTAAATTCAGGACAGTTGAATTTGATGAAATAGTCATTTTCCACATGACGATTGTCAAAAGATTCGAGGACTTCTGGTTGATAGTCGAAAATGTAGTTGGTTTCTTTATTGCCTAGTAGGCTAAGGTTTTTCATTTCTTCTTGTTGTGACATGATTTTTTCTTTCTAATCTTAAACACCACGTTGGTTATCGTATAGGAGGGTATGGAGTTGAGGAAGGACGCGGACATTGCCCCAGCTATCGTCAGTAGCAACGCGTTCCCAGAGTTCTTTGAGGCGGTCCAGTTGGTCTTGGACAATATTTCCTGTAGCCTTGGGTTCAGGATTTCCAGCCGATAAGAAGAGGACATCTGGTTGGTAGCGTTCTTGTATCCCTTTAGCAAAGGTCAAATCTGCATCGTCAAAGACAGGGATTTAAAGGTGACCTTGTTTGGATCCAGTTGGGAAACAATGAAGTCCAAGGTCTCAAAGTTGACTTCCATCTTGGATGAAGGAGGTTTGGGACTGAGAGTGACCTGGTCGATATCTTTCAACCAATTTTGCCAGCGGGAGCCTTGAGTTTCAACAGCTAGAGTGACACCGCGTTCCTTGAGCTTGGTGACCAGTTCAGCCATGTTAGCTGCTAGGATAGCAGGATTTCCGCCAGACAAGGTAACGTAGTCGTAGCTCCCCAATTTATCTAATTCAGCAATGACCTCATCAGCTGTCATGCGAGTTGGTTTTTCAGAACCATCCCAAGTAAAGGCAGAATCGCACCAGTCGCAGTGGTAGTCGCAACCTGCAGTGCGGACAAACATGGTTTTCTGCCCAATAGCACGACCTTCACCTTGAAAGGTTGGGCCAAAAATTTCCAGAACTGGTAGTTTGAGGACACGTTCCCTAGTCATCTAACCACTCCCGTCTAAATTCCGCAAAGGCAGTCGGAGTCTCATAGAGGCGAACGTATTCCAAACGGAGACCACGTTCGTCTGGCAACTCTTGGTTCATAGTTTGAAAAATCCAGTAAACCATATTTTCAGCAGTCGTGTTCATATAGGGAAGAGTTTCATTGAGATAGCGATGATCCAAGTGGGGTTCTAAGTAGTCCTTGTAGATCGCTTTGATGTCTCCAAAATCGTAGGTCATACCACGTTCATCTAAAAATCCACTGACAGCAATCTGCAGATGATAAGTGTGACCATGCAGAGATTTGCATTTTCCCTCATAGTGAAAGAGGTGGTGGGCGGCATCAAAGGTAAATTCTTTTGATACTAAGGTTCTGTGAGGATTGTAGACAAGAGATTCCCCTGTTTCCTGTTTGATTTCTTTGGGTGCAAAAAACATTAGGCCTCTCCTTTCTGTGAGAGATAAACATCTAACCCATGTTGACGTAGGTGGCAGGCTGGACAATCCCCACAGCCACTGCCGATAATTCCATTGTAGCAGGTCAAGGTCTTTTCGCGAACATAGCCAAAGGCACCGAGTTGGTCAGCTAATTCCCAAGTTTCAGCCTTGTCCAGCCACATGAGAGGTGTTTGGATAACGAAGTCGTAATCCATGGCAAGGTTGAGCGTCACATTAAGGGATTTGACAAAGACATCTCGACAATCAGGGTAGCCAGAGAAATCTGTCTCACAGACACCTGTCACGATGTCTTTAATGCCACGTTGCTTGGCAAGAACTGCCGCAAAGGATAGAAAGAGGTGGTTGCGACCATCAACGAAGGTATTGGGAACCTCTCCCTCTTTTTGCTCAATCTCCATATCAGAGGTCAGGGCATTTTCAGTGATTTGCCCCAGCAGAGACATATCTAAGATGTGATGACGAATGCCTTGTTCCTTAGCGATTTCTTGGGCAACTTGAATTTCGAGATGATGGCGTTGACCATAGGCAAAGGTGACAGCTTCGACTGTTTCATAGTGTTCTTTAGCCCAAAAGAGGCAGGTTGTGGAATCTTGACCGCCACTAAAGACGACCAAGGCTGATTGACGTTTCATAGTACTCCTTCCAAAATGGGAAATGTTCAGAGCACGCAAAAAGCTCCCATGAGGGAGCTAAAAAATACCAAGTAGAGGTTTTTTTTAGCGATGGCATGTCCCAAACATCGTAATATTCTACCTACAGTCTAGCATATTTTTTGAAAAATGGCAAAGGACAAGAAAAAAGAGACCAAAGCAAGTACTTGGTCTCTAGTATGATTAGCTCAATTCAGCAACGATGGCCTTGATTTGTTCTGCTGTATGAACACCAGCAACTTGTTTTACCACTTGGCCGTCTTTTTTGAAGAGAAGAGTTGGGATAGACATGATTCCAAAAGCACGAGCTGTATTTGGATTTTCATCAACGTCCATTTTAACGATTTTCAAAACATCTTCTGAAAGTTCTTCAGACAATTTATCCAAGATTGGACCTTGCATACGACATGGACCACACCAAGTTGCCCAGAAGTCTACCAAGACCAAACCGTCTTTTGTTTCTTGTTCGAATGTTGCATCTGTAATTGCTTTTGCCATTGTATTTCTCCTTTTTTAGTTATATTGGCTTAAATCTTGTTTCATGAGATAGAAGAAGACATCTCCATAAGTCCCATGGTAGTCCAAATCATGACCGTTGTAAGTTAATTTTTGGACAGGGTAGTAGTCTGCGACGCCGATAAGGCAAGCTTGTTGTGAACGATCAAAATCTTCATAAGACTCGAAAGTCACAGTTCTTTCGTTCTTGCTGGCATCTAGATAGGTAATTTCAATCATTTTAAAAACTCCTTTGTTTAATGATGACTTTATTTTACTCCTTGTAAAAGAGAATGTCAAGAAAAATGATTGCGCACGCAACTTTTTTCTAAAATCATCTTAAATCAAGAAATCCAAACCAGTTTCCAAGCTTTCTTCGACAGCCTTTTGTAGCGAGGCCAGTGTCTTTTGCCCATCACTTGTCAGGCAGATAAAGCTAGAGCGTCTATCTTGATCACAACACATGCGACTGAGTAGACCGCAATTTTTAGCTTCCAAGCGAGCTACCATTCGAGAAACAGCGCTCGGGCTCAGATGAAGCTTATCTGGCAGGTCAATCTGGCGTAGAGATTTTTCTTGGGCCAAGTCCAGATAGTAGAGGAGGTAGAACTCTTTCAAGGTCAGACTTTGGTCACTCTGCTGGGCAATGGTCTCTTCCAAGAGACCTTCAATTTCTTTTTGACGACGATTGAAGTCAAACCATTTTTCCAAATAGGTCATAGTATCTCCTTTCTTTTTAGAGTCATAAGTAGAAGAAAGTCCATTAACGGACAATCTCTGTATCACAAGATGATTGCGCATGCAATAATTATACTACTTTTCAAGAAAGCTTGCAAGAAGGACGCTGAAATCTTTTATCCTAAATTACGCTGTTTTCACTAGTCTGTAATTGCCTGTATCCCCCTTTCTTCTCAAACTTTCATCAACTCTTGTGTATTTCCTTGAAATTTTCTGAAAAAAGAGTAAACTGGTATGCAAGAAGTCTATTTCGTGGAGTTTAGGATGAAATTATATGTTCAATTAATGATTCTCTTTGTGATTTCTCTAATCGGAGAGGGGATCTCTAGTTTCTTTCATTTGCCCATTCCAGGCAGTATTATCGGCTTGATTATTCTTTTTCTAGCCTTGCAGTTCAAGTGGCTGCGTATCCGCCATGTCAATATGGTGGGGAACTTTTTGCTGGCCAACATGACCATCCTCTTTCTACCTCCTGCGGTTGGAATTATGGAAAAGTTTGATGTGATTGCTCCCTATCTCCTACCTATTGTCTTGATTGTCTTTTTTGCGGCAGTAATCAATATCATCTTGATTGCGCTTGTGGTTCAATTTATCAAAAAACGCTATGAAGGTGACTACGAAGAAAGAGGTGCTAAATGAGCGAATTTGTATCCAATCCCCTTTTTGGGATCGCCCTGTCCATCTTAGCCTATCTTGGGGGAATGATGATTTTCAGACGCTATCCTCATCCCTTAACGACTCCCTTGTTGCTGTCAGCTATTTTTATTATCATCTTTCTAAAGGTAACTGGCATTTCCTACCAAGATTACTACCAAGGTGGGGTTTATCTTAACAACTTGATTGTTCCTTCAACAGTGGCTCTAGGAATTCCCCTTTATAAGAGTTTCCACTTGATGAAGCATCATGCTCGCAGTATTCTCTTTGGTAGTTTGCTGGCGGTAGTGGTCAATACCTCTTTCACAGCCCTTGTGGCCAAAATCTTTGGTATGGACTTTTTCCTAGCTATTTCCCTCTTTCCTAAGTCAGTAACGACTGCTATGGCAGTGGGAATCACAGAAAAGTTGCAGGGCTTGACTACTGTGACTCTAGTAGTTGTCGTAGCGACTGGTATTTTGACCAGTGTAATCGGACCAACACTTCTAAAATGGCTAAAAATAGACGATCCAGTAGCTGTTGGACTAGCCCTGGGTGGAACAGGACACGCTGTTGGAACTGGAACGGCCTTTCGCTATGGACCAGTTGCAGGTGCTATGGGAGGATTAGCTATTGGTGTTACAGGTGTTCTCTATGTATTTATCAGTCCTATTGTAGCTAATTTGATCTTGAGTTAAAAAGCAAGGGTTAAGAATTTGGAGAACATCGGTTTTTATTTTAGGGTGAGGATGAAAAAGATTGTCCCTGTGACCCGAAAACTATATCTATCTATCTAGGACTTAAGAGTTGAAGAAAAAGTGGCGTCAAGGGATTTTACAGAAATGAATAGAGATAGTTTATGAATGAAAAAAATTAAATTTTTAAAGAAATATGTGATATCTGGAGAGCTGGTCGAGATTTTTATCTAATTTTTAAAAATCTGTCCAATCATCCTATTCCACAATATTGGCGGGATGCGTTTCAAACATCAGATTTTTCTAAAAGAAAACAAATCATCCTAGGAGAATGGAAAAAATATCTAGCTGAAGAACTCAGCAATACGATCTCTTATCTAGAAGAGTTTCTGGAGGCTATAGACCTTATCAAAATTGGACCTACCTATTCCTTGCTTTATTCCATTAGAACTTATCAGAGCAAGAGTCTAGTATTTTATGAGGGTAAAATACCGATTTCGGACCGAGAGTTTACAGACCACTTTAATCAGTCAAAACTAGAACTTGACGGGAGTATCCGTGATTTCTATACACATATTCATGAAGGGTTTAATGACTATACCAGTAAAAGCATGGGCTTAGACGATCTAGATATGATTGAACCAATAGCTGATTATGATTGGGAATTTGAGGATCAGTTAACAAATGACATTTCCAGTTATTACAATTTTTTTAGCAATGGTATGGGAAAGTATCTCGTATTAGACTTATCTAAACCAATGAGTCAAGGTGGAGTGTTCTGGTCAAAGGATGAGTTACCCATTTACCCAATCCCTTTTTGGGATTATGTAGATGAATGGATTATTCTGGGGCTTGATTTCTAGGTGTTTGATTGTCAGTGACTTTATTGATAAGGTTAAAACAGAAAAAGGATGGAATGATTTTCCATCCTTTTTTATCTAGGAATAAATTTTTATTCCTGGGGGGACAATGTTTAATCTTTCTTACCTTTTAGTAAGAAGGCAGCCGAGAGGGCTAGGCTGAGGCTCGCCATAAAGAGGAGGGGACTAGTCTGTTCACCAGTAGCTGGAAGTTGTTTTTCATTCGTAGAGGCTTTGTCATTGACATCATTACTTTCAACCAATGGTTTTGTAGTTTCTAGGTTTCTTTCTTCCATATGAACTGGGATAGGTTTAATAGTTGATCCTTCTGTCTTGTAAACAATAGCATAGGTGTTCAGGTCAAGAGCGATAAACTCAAGATACCCATCTCGGATGGTGAACTCTTGTGATTTTAAGTCTTTTGTCGGAGTCAACTGATAGAGTTCTTGGACAGCACCTGAAACTGGTAAACGAACGAGTACAGCACCTTTTGGTTGAACTAATTTGCCATCTTTATCCTTGAGTTGAAGGGCATAAGCATCGTATATCTTGCCTAAGAGTTCTTTGTTTTCAACTTTTTGACTGTCAAGATAACTTGCTCCTTCGAGTTCAGTTGTTCCACTAATAACTTGAGCTCTTGTGGTCTTATCTTTCATTACTTTGAGTTTAAACTCAGGAAGTGTGATGCTTGGTGCTTCTTGGTCTCCTGCAGTCCCTATAGGCTCAGTGTATTCAGGGATAACCACAGAAGGCGCTTCTTGATCTCCTGCAGTTCCAATAGGCTCAGTGTATTCAGGAATTACAACGGAAGGTGCTTCTTGGTCTCCTGCAGTCCCGATAGATTCAGTATATTCAGGGATTATCACGGAAGGTGCTTCTTGGTCACCTGCAGTACCGATAGGCCCAGTATATTCAGGAATTACTACGGAAGGTGCTTCTTGGTCACCTGCAGTACCGATAGGTTCGGTGTATTTAGGAATTACCACAGAAGGTGCTTCTTGATCTCCTGCAGTACCGATAGGTTCGGTGTATTCAGGAATTACTACAGAAGGTGCTTTTTGGTCACCCGCAGTGCCGATAGGATCTGTGTATTCAGGGATAACCACAGAAGGCGCTTCTTGTTCACCCGCAGTACCGATAGGCTCAGTGTATTCAGTGATAACCACAGAAGGCGCTTCTTGTTCACCCGCAGTACCGATAGGCTCAGTATATTCAGGGATAACCACAGAAGGCGCTTCCTGATCACCCGCAGTACCGATAGGCTCAGTGTATTCAGTGATAACCACAGAAGGCGCATCTTGGTCTCCTGCAGTACCGATAGGTTCGGTGTATTCAGGAATTACTACAGAAGGCGCATCTTGGTCTCCTGCAGTACCGATAGGTTCAGTGTATTCAGGAATTATTACGGAAGGTGCTTCTGGTCACCTGCAGTGCCGATAGGAT